>FWWL01000098.1_pt1 | contig 176901 bp, 155 predicted proteins | sample 2228331 | NCBI WGS metagenome assembly FWWL01 (sample SAMEA103939775, study PRJEB20133) | metagenome | reverse complement strand
GGTCTGGATTGAAATTCATAATAATAGAAGAGCGGAATGGAATCAGAACATGATACAACCTTTTTCTGAACGATTAGCTAATTGTTTTTCAGGAGAATTGATTTCTCGATCAGAATAAGGGAGAGACACAAATCCGACTAAGAAAATGTCATAATAAAGCTCTCTACCTGATACAAAGATAGAGAGCCGGACGCAATTAAAATCTAGCAACAAAAACTTCAAGATCCGCAGGGACGCTTCTTGTAGCTAACAAGTCTCCATCTGCATTCCTTATCCTTAATACATAAGATACTGTTGTTAACGTATTAATAGTAGGGAATCGGGCTACTCCGAAATCGTCAAAATTTGCTGTTGTAGTAACGCCGCCTCTTGTTAGGTTGGCAGTCCACCCAGTCGTGTCGCGAGGTATGTTGTTTAAATTCGTCGCGATTACATGAAATCTTTCAAGTGTCTGTCTGATTCTTATTCTCTTTCTCTTTTTTAAGGCAGATGCCCTCAACTTTCTAAGCAGGAGGGCTCTTTTAATCATAAGAGCTTTCTTATTTGTAGTTCTCAAATGCTTTCACCACTTTCTCATAGGATACATTAGTAAATGCATTATGAGCGTTGCCTGAAACGCACTATTACCTATTCTGTTAGAAAATGAGGTAAATATCCTAGATTAATAGTTTCGTACCCACTTAGTCAGCGGCGCATACCACGTAATGGAGAGAGATCTGGAAGTAGAATACTTAAGTCCCTGTCCTTTAACAAGGTGGGGGCTATATTTACGATGACTTGAACTCGATACGGTAGCTTTCCAGATTCGAGTTCTCTTCACTTTCGTGATTCCCCGTTTTCTCCGCACGAAGAAAGATCCATACTCCCACCAATAAGAGAACAGCTGCACCCATCTGCACAGGACTCACTTTCTCGCTTAGCAATAAGGCAGCCAATAGGCTTGCACCAACAGGTTCCCCTAAAACAGACATCGAAATGGTAGAAGCCTTCATATACCGAAGCAGCCAATTAAATAACATATGTCCGAACACGGTTGGAACTATCGCGAGCAATAGGAAGAGCTGCCAATCACTTTTAGAATACCCAATGAACGAATAACCAAGGATCAAATTATAGATAGCTAAAACGATAGCAGCAGAAGCAAATACGGAGAAGCTATAAACAAATGAAGAGATGCGTGATCGCAAACGCTGCCCTAACAGCATATGTACAGCAACCGCAAGTGCGCTAAGAATCGATAAGGCATCTCCTTGCAGAGCTTCGGAAGATAGTGAGAAATCCCCCCAACTGATTAATAGTGTTCCAAGCATGGCCAGTGATATTCCAATAAAACCGCCACGGCTTAATTTTTCATTATAGATGAGGAATGCTCCGACAAGGACGAAAATTGGCTCTAACGTTAACAGTACAGTTGAACTGGCAACAGTCGTATATAGCAAGGAACCCATCCACATCAGGAAATGAAGGCCAAGAAAGAAGCCGGATGCTGCTAACAGCCACCAATCCTTTAACTTGATTCGGCGGATTTCCGGCAAGTAGCGGAAGAGAAACGGGAGCATAAGTAAGTTTGTCAGCAAAAGGCGATACATGGCTGAGATCGCGACCGGAGCATCGACCCATTTCACAAAAATAGCAGAGAACGAAATCGAAATCATGCCGACAATCAGAAGACCGACGGTTAGGGTGCGGGGAAGTGTAGTTGTATGTTGCTGAATTAACATTGCTAGAGAACCTCAACTTTTCCTTTTCTAGGTGCGTGTTCTAATGTCTGCTAAGCGCAAACCTATTTCATTATACGGATCAATGGACGGAATGCCTAGTTGAAAAAAATACCGCAATCCCGATTGAAGCAATCGAATTGCGGTAGTGTATAGAGAGCTACATGTTTATTGGAGCTTATTGAGCTGTTGCTTGCTGGAATTCCTCCCGTATTCTCGTAATAGTTTCTGGATTGGATGCAGCTTCTAACGCAGTTGTTGCTAATGTTTTGGCGCCCAAAATCATTCCTTGCATGGCTCGGTGTTCCATGGCCAAGTCACGGAACTGCTTAGTATGCAGCAAATGCCTTTCATCGATAATCTGCACATAAGGGTGGATGGCTGGGCATCGACGTGAAACGTTCCCCAGATCAAGTGACCCATTATCAACACCAGTATGAATATCCTCAGGTGTGACTCCAAGCTCCATCAAGTTGTTAGTAAAAATAGCAGAAAGGGTCTCATTCGTAATTAATTCATCATAAGAATATTCATAATTCGAGGTTTGCAGCGTACAGCCTGTAGCTAACGCAGCTCCTTCCGCGCATCGCAACACTTTCTGCACGACCTCATTGGTGTGAGATCGATTGGCAGAACGGATATAGAAGTCTGCGGATGTGTAGTCTGGAATAATATTAGGAGCCTTGCCGCCTTCTTTAATTACCCCATGTATCCGTACATGCTTGGCAAGCTGCTGTCTCAATGCATTAATACTGTTGAAAAGCTGCAGCATCGCATCCAGGGCATTGACGCCTTCATGCGGACTTGCAGCGGCATGAGCGGGCTTCCCAAAGTATTCAAATCGAATGGCGTCCATCGCCAAAGAATTACCTGACTTTTCGTGACGGTAATAGGGATGGGCCATTAGGGCAAAATCCACGTCGTCGAATAATCCGGCATTCGCCATTGGGACTTTGGAGCCTTTGGTTTCTTCTGCTGGGGTGCCGTACACACGGATCTCACCGCCAAGTTCATCAATGACAGCTTTCAATCCAACGGCTGCAAGCATGCTCATGGTGCAGATCAGATGATGCCCGCAAGCGTGGCCGAGTTCTGGAAGCGCATCATATTCACACAGAAAAGCAATAGTTGGACCTGGTTTGACAGAGGTGTAGGTACCAATAAAGGAAGTTGGGATATCCAGGATGCCTGTTTGAACATTAAACCCCTGTATACGAAGCTCATCTGTCAGTCTCGCGAATGCTAGAAATTCTTCATGACCTAATTCAGGATTAGCACCAATATATTGTGAGATCGCTACAAATCGATCGGCTTGATTGTTAATGTGGTTAATAATTATTTGTTTTTTGTCAATTATTGACATGGAATGCACTCCTCGCTTCTAGGGTATACGATTCTGCTCCTTCATTGTATACCATATAAGCACGATGAGCTACTTGTCCTTATGACAGATGAATTAATATTGAAAACTATAATGCCAATTAACGGCTTCGTGAATAAACTATAGAAGGTCTTCCAAAAGGAGGTTGTAACATATGAAAAAACAAGAGTTACTATATGTAGCAATCGGAGATTCGTTGACTGCGGGTCACGGGGCTCCTTTTGAATACAGCTTCGTTAGTCGGTATCGGGCACTCGCCGAGCAAACCCTGGGCAAGAAGGTTACCTTACATCATACAGGTAAAAGCGGAGCCACCGCAGGTGACACTTTGATAACGGTTAGGCAGGATGAAACGTTGCGTACCTTACTACAGAAGGCAGATTTGATTACGATTACAGCAGGCGGCAATGATCTGATTCAAGCTGCCAAATCGTACTATTTTGAACGGGATTCGAATATTCTCAAGTCGGCATTGGTACAGTATGGGACTCATATGCGTCAGCTCGTAGATGAGATTCGAAGGCTGAAGCTTAACAAACGCCGACTCTATGCGATCCGAATGATTGGAATCTACAATCCGATGCCTGAATTCCATGAAGCTGTGTTCTGGGTCAAACGATTCAATGCCCATCTCGAACGCCTGGAAAAAGGTGTCTTCCGTACGGTGAGCATTTATGATGTGTTCGAAGGACGCGAACAAGAGCTGCTAGCGGATGATCACTTTCATCCGAACTCTGAAGGTTATCGACTGATTGCGGAGCAGACACACAAGTTAGGTTATGGCACGCTTCAACAATAGTCGCACTTTTGTTATTTTTTAACTAGCAAGCCAGTTAACTTAGGCACTACCTCAAATAAATCCCCGACAATCCCGTAATCCGCCACTTGGAATATAGGAGCTTCCCGATCTTTATTAATAGCTATGATCATTTTGGACGAACTCATACCTGCCAGATGTTGAATAGCACCGCTTATTCCGCATGCAATGTAGACATCGGGAGTAACGACTTTACCTGTTTGACCTATTTGCAGAGCATAGTCACAATAACCTGCATCGCATGCCCCTCTAGAAGCTCCAACTGCACCATTTAGTGCAGCAGCCAACTCCTCAAGCGGAATGAACCCTTCAACACTCTTCACACCGCGACCGCCCGAAACGATGACAGCAGCCTCGGATAAGTCTGTATTTCCAATCATTTTCTGTGCAACATGAACAACTCGACTCCGAGGAGAAGCTGCCGGGACATAAGGGACAAGCTCCGCTTGAAGAGCAGGCGGTTGTTCAAGAGGCTGCTCGGCAGGCAAATTGTTCGGTCGAATGGTCACCACTCCGCGGCTGGTTGCAAAGGCTCTCCATTCAAATGCTTTCCCAGCATAAATAGGACGGAGAAACTGAGGTTCTTCCTGACTCTTATCGATTGCCACAATATCAGAGATTTGACCGGCTTGAAGATGTTCAGCAATAACAGGAGCAACATCTCGGCCAAGCGAGGTATGACCGAACCAGACATAATCGGGAAGGCATAAGTCTACAACGGATATCAATGCATGGGCAAAGCTCTCGGCCGTTGGATGCTTTAACTCTTCATGCACCATAACCATAACACGGTGTGCACCATATTCCGTTAGCTGTGTGACTGCTCGATCGATCTCCTTTTGGGAATCTTCGGAGCCTGTAAGGATTGCAATGACTTCTGAAGAACACTGATTGGCGGCACTTAATGCCTCAAGAGTAATTTTACGTAATAATCCGTCTCTGAGCTCAGCTACAACCAATGAACGTTTTCCCATGTTTGCACCTCATTCCAATAGTTATTCGAATTTGACCTGCTTCTTAATAACAGCGGCCAACTGCTGAATCTGACCATCGAGATCTCCCTGCAGGATCACTCCGTCTTTTCTTGCCGGCGGAAGGGTTATTTCTTTAACAAGTGTTGCAGCAGTCTGCTGCGTGGAATCGATGCCTAGATCATCTGCTGTGTACAGATGGAAGGGCTTTTTTTTTGCTTTCATAATACCTGGCAAGGATGGGTAACGGGGCTCGTTTAACCCTTGTTGAGCGGTGAATAGAGCAGGGAGCTGCACCTCTACGGTTTCCGTTGTGCCTTCTACGTCCCGTTCTGCTCTTGCGGTTACAGTAACATCCAAGCTGACCGTTAGCTTCGTAATTGCCGAAATATGTGGGATTCCAAGTCTCGCAGCTACTCGGATCGCAACTTGGCCAGAGCCCTGATCCACGGAGAAAAGTCCTCCGAGAATAAGATCTGGCGATAGTCGGAGCAGGTAAGCGCTAATGAGGCGGCTAATTACAGCTTCGTCATATATGCCAGTAGGCGGTTCAATTCGCACCGCTTCGTCAGCCCCCATCGCAAGAGCTGTTCGCAATGCTTCTGCGCAACGTTCAGAACCGACTGACACAACAGTGATTTTTCCTCCGTGTATGTCGCGTAGTCGTATAGCTTCTTCAACTGCATACTCGTCATACGGATTCACTATGAACTTGACACCATCAACCTCAATTTCACCTTGCGCAAGCTTGATTTTCTCCTCTGTATCGAATGTTTGCTTTAACAGAACAGCTATATTCATCCTGATTCTCCTTCCAGATAGGTCTCTCTTGGGCTTAATATTAATGGCATTAACTTTCGATTCCTCTTAGAAAAAAAAGCACAGTACCTTCAACCTGCGAGGTCAGTGAATAAGAACGGTCTGACACTAACCAAGTAGTAACAACCTCATCGAGCGCTCCGAAAAGAAGATGCCGGGTAAGCTTGATGTCCAGGTCTGCTCGGAATTGCTTCTGCTCAACACCTTGTTGCAGTACATGTTCAATCAATCGGATGTAAGGCTTCACCGCATGACCAATTGCTTTGCGCAGCTCAAGATTGCTTTGACGCAATTCAATTTGTGTAACCTTGGCAAGATCGCGATCCCGTTCAAGCTCCGAGTAATGAAGTTGGCAAATCGTGCGGATCGCATCTCGAGGGTGGTCGGACTGCATGACATTCAACCTGAATTTATCGACCAGCTCTCCAAGCTTCCATTGGAACAAACCGACCAATATGTCCTCTTTGCTTTTGAAATACAAATAAATCGTGCCGTCAGCTACACCCGCTGCCTTGGCAATGCGTGACACTTGGGCACGGTGGAATCCGAACTCGGCGAATACTTTGAGAGCGGCTTCCAGAATGAGCTCGGATTTGTCCTTGATTTTTCCTGTCATGGGACCACCCTTACGCTTCATAAATTTGAACTAACTGAATGAATCCTCATTCAGCAGATGATGTTTTATTTGTATGAACCGAATCTCGGGAATAGATCAGTTGACAGGCTGGTCGTTCCTAAAAGAGAAATGCGGCTTGGATTATCGCTGCAACGATCGAAAGGAGAAAGGAGGTCGATCCATGTATGGGCAGTGGCTGAACGGTCTATTGTTTCTTGTTGTGACAGCTGCTGGATTAACCTTGTTCTATAAGGCTGTGTATCATCGGATCGTATACATGAAGCTGGGACGCACAGAAGCAGCTATCGGGATGAATCGAGAGGAGGGGCAGAAGGAAGGGCCTGGAGCCGCTAAGGTGAGGAATATGAAGACGAAGTGGTCTTGGCAATCGGGAGACAATCGTGCATGGATCAGCCAAGTTTTTGGCCATCGCAAGCTGCTTCATGATCTGCGCAGCGGCCTTATGCATTTGCTGATCTTTTATGGATTTATTGTTTTACAAGCAGGCGCTGTAGATGTGATCTGGAAAGGATTATTCGGATCGGCTCTGCCTGTTCCTTGGTACTCCTGGTTCCTGCTCAGTCAAGAAATAACAGTCGTCACTGTATTAATAGCAGTTGTTTATGCGGCCTACAGGCGTTATATAGAAAAGCTGAAGCGGCTGAAAAGAGATTGGAAACCGAGTCTTGTGCTGTACTTCATAGGCGGATTGATGGTCTCGGTCTTATTCACATCTGGCTTCGATCGACTGCTGCACAATGAAGCGTGGAGTGCAAATGCCCCAATTGCATCAAGCATAGCCTCGTTAATCGGAGGATTACCCGAGTTATGGGTTTCGGTCTTATACTATTCGTGTTGGTGGCTGCATTTGGTAATTCTGCTTGGTTTTCTCGTGTACATCCCGCAATCGAAGCATTTTCATCTGCTTACAGCACCTGTGAACTTATGGTTAAAGCGGGATGTAAAGGGTGGACAGCTGCATGCTATCGATCTTGAGGCTGAAGATGCGGAATCATTCGGTGTAGGGCGAGTCGAGGATTTCTCGCGGGGACAATTGCTTGACTTATACGCTTGCGTGGAGTGCGGAAGATGCACGAACGTGTGCCCTGCAGCATCAACAGGCAAGTTGTTATCTCCCATGCACTTGATTGTGAAGCTGCGCGATCACTTGACAGAGAAAGGGGCTGCGATCACATCCAGATCCCCTTGGATGCCGAGCTTTGCTTTTGATGGAGCTAATAACAAAGGAATTCCTGCAACTCATCGGTTTACGAATGTTGAGACAGAAAGCCATACAGAAGGTTTTCATTCCTTAGATATCGGCCCTACAATGCTCCGCCAACAAATAGGTTGGAAGCAGCAAGCGGATTCCGATGTACTCGAAGCTAATCTAGTCGGGGATGTCATCTCGGAAGAGGAGCTATGGGCTTGCACAACTTGCCGCAGCTGTGAAGAGCATTGTCCTGTTGGGAACTTCCATGTGGATAAAATCGTAGACATGCGCCGCCATCTGGTTTTGATGGAAGGAAGCATGCCGGCAGACGGTCAAAGAGCTATGCAGAATATTGAGCGCCAAGGTAATCCATGGGGGTTGAACCGACAGGATCGATCCAAATGGCATGAGGATCTGAATGAGGAGGAGCGTCTGCCTACTGTTCGTGAAAATCCGAATTTTGACTATTTGCTGTTTGTAGGTTCTATGGGCTCCTACGATCGGCGCACTCAGAAAGTAATGCGGTCGTTGGTACGCTTGATGAAGCAAGCAGGGGTCAACGCCGCCATTCTCGGCAATGAAGAGAAAAATTCCGGAGATACACCTAGACGGATGGGGAATGAAATGCTGTTCCAACAATTATGCGCAGAGAATATCGCAACCTTTCATAAGTACCGTGTAAAACAAATCGTTACCGCATGCCCCCATACCTATAACATATTGAAGAACGAGTATCCGGACTTCGGGTTCTCTGCTGAGATTATCCATCATACCGAACTGCTGGAGCAACTTCTTCAACAGGGACGCTTAGTCCCGAAATTTTCAGTTTCTGAACGGGTTACGTATCACGACTCCTGTTATCTAGGCAGATACAATGGGACTTACAACGCACCAAGAGCTATATTACAAGCAATTCCAGGTATGGAAACAGCAGAAATGGCATTATCACGTGAGCATGGCTTGTGCTGCGGGGCAGGAGGTGGCCAAATGTGGATGGAGAGTGACACAGGATCAAGAGTGAATGTCGCTCGCACACAACAAGCTTTGGCAGTTAATCCGACTGTGATTAGCAGTGCATGCCCCTATTGTCTAACGATGATGGAGGACGGTACTAAGCAATTGGATGCCGATGAACGGGTGAAGACGAAGGACGTGGCGGAACTATTGGCAGATTCCGTATTTGGAATTCAATAAACACTAAGAGGCACGTCAGACACATAACATACAGGTTACTTTGGATCGAAAAGAGGTGCTCCATGAACAACATCAACAAAGTGGCGGTCATCGGTTCTGGTGTTATGGGTGCCGGGATTGCGGCCCATATGGCCAATGCAGGCTTAACTTGTCTCCTGCTGGACATACCGCCTAGTCAGCTTACGGCCAAGGAAGAAGCTTCCCAGCTTACGCTTGCGCATCCGGCAGTTCGCAATCGATTGGCATTGGATTCGATAGCCAGGATGAGAAAAACGAACCCCGCTCCCCTATATGAGGAACGATTCGCAGAACGGATTACGGCTGGTAATCTGGAAGATGATCTGGCGAAGCTCTCAGAGGTCGATTGGATAATTGAAGCGGTTGTGGAGCGATTGAACGTGAAGCAGAGCCTGATGGCCCGTATTGAGAGTGTGTGGAAGTCAGGCATTATTGTTAGTACCAATACGTCAGGTATTTCTATTGAAGCGATTGCGGAGAATTGCAGTGAATCGTTCCGTCAGCATTTCATGGGAACTCATTTCTTCAACCCGCCTCGTTATATGCCGCTCTTAGAGGTGATCCCAGGAAGTACAACTTCTGCCGACTTGTTGACGGGTATGAAGCATTTTGTAGAACGGATCTTGGGAAAAGGGGTAGTGGTTGCCAAGGATACACCTAATTTCATTGCTAATCGAATAGGGACTTACGGGCTGTTGGTGACCGTGGATGAGATGGAAAGAGGCAGTTACTCGGTTGAAGAAGTGGATGCAGTAACAGGTCCGGCACTGGGCAGGCCGAAGAGTGCAACGTTCCGTACTCTAGATCTGGTCGGGTTGGATACATTCCTTCACGTAGCAGACAATGTGTTCCAAAGAACAAATTCAGAAGTAGAAAAAGCAGCATTCCGTACTCCCGCCTTATTGAGCGAGATGGTGACACGGGGCTGGCTCGGAGAAAAGGCAGGACTAGGATTTTATCGGAAAACAGTCGGACCAAACGGTAAACAAATTGTGTCATTAAATACTGCGAACATGGAGTATAACGAGTCTCCTGCTGCCAAAATTAGTTCGGCGACACTTGAAGCAGCTAAGTCGGCCAAGGGTGCCGCTGCCAAAACCAGGGCCTTATTAAACGGAAAGGATCGCTATTCGTTACTCGCCTGGAACATCATGAAACACGTATGGATATACGCGGCTGAGAAGCTTGGGGAAATTGCGGATTCCATACCGGATATCGATAACGCCATGAAATGGGGTTTTAACTGGGATCTGGGACCGTTTGAAGCATGGGATGCAGCAGGCCTGCAAGCGACAATCGTCAGAATGGAGCAAGAGGGATTGACAGTTCCCGCGTGGGTCCAAGAGTGGGTGAAAGCAGGTAATACGAGCTTTTATAAGAAGACGGAAGGCAGCTTCATGCATGCACATCCTTTGAACGTCGCGGATAAACCTCCTAATTATAAAGAGCTTCCTGTAGATCCAGTACGGATTTCATTGCGCACGTTAAAAGAGCTTAATCGGGTGGTGCTGACGAATCCTGGAGCTAGCCTGCTTGATCTGGGAGACGGTGTAGCTTGCCTCGAATTCCACTCCCCTAATCAGGCGATTGGTGCTGATATTCTGAATATGATCGTACTGAGCGCAGAAGAAGTTGCGCGCAACTACCGCGGGTTGGTCATTGCCAATGAGGGTCGCAACTTTTGTGTAGGCGCTAATCTGATGCTGCTTCTTATGGAAGCGCAGGATGAAGCCTGGGATGAAGTGGATCGTATCATCAGAATGTTCCAAAACGCCATGATGAAGCTTAAGCGATTGGATAAGCCGGTTGTGGCCGCTCCTCATCGCATGACTCTAGGCGGCGGAGTCGAAGCTTGCTTGCCTGCAGATCGTGTATGCGCCTCGGCTGAAACTTATTACGGACTCGTTGAAGTAGGGGTGGGATTGATTCCGGCAGGAGGCGGCTGCAAAGAATTGGCGCTAAGGGCAAGCGAAGCATGGCACGCTTGGAATGCGCCAGAGTTGGATATTCAACCGCTAGTGAATAAAGCGTTCGAGACTATAGGGATGGCCAAAGTTTCAGGCAGCGCGTACGAGGCTATACGACTTGGGCTTATGAGGTCAACAGATCAGATTGTGATGCAACCCGCTCGGCAAATCCATGAAGCCAAACAAACCGTGCTTCGTATGGACGCGGAAGGTTACAGGAAGCCAGCCGTCGAGCCGATGATTCGTGTCGCCGGTGCAGCTGGCAAAGCGGTCATGCAGCTTGGAGCATATTCTCTCCGTCAAAGTCGATTCATCAGTGAGCATGATTACAAAATAGCGAGCAAGCTTGCCCATGTGCTTGCAGGCGGGAATGTACCGGCAGGTACTTTAGTAAGTGAGCAATACATGTTGGATCTTGAGCGGGAAGCATTCTTAAGCTTGTGCGGCGAGCAGAAGACTCAGCAAAGGATGCAGCATATGTTGTCAACCGGTAAGCCGCTTCGTAATTAACACACTGGCCAAAGGAAGCAGAAGCAAGTTGAAGGTGAGGTGGATGGGATTGACTACTCATGCCAATGAAGCTGTTATCGTATCGGTAGCCAGAACAGCGGTGGGCCGAGGGAGGAAAGGAGCTCTTGCTGAAACACGCGCAGAGGATCTTGGACGTACAGTGCTGCAAGCTGTTATTGAACGTGCTAAAGGTTTCTCTGCAGCAGAGTTAGATGATGTAGTAATTGGTTGTGCGATGCCAGAAGGCGAGCAAGGGCTGAACTTCGCCCGCATTATGTCCCTGTATGCGGGATATCCAGTTACGGTTCCCGCGTTAACGGTGAATCGGTTCTGCTCGTCGGGACTGCAAGCCATTGCTCAGGCTGCGGAAAGAATTATGCTGGGCTTTGCATCGTCCATAGTTGCAGGCGGCGTAGAAAGCATGAGCCATGTTCCGATGACTGGCTTCAAGTTATCCCCGCATCCAGCGATAGTCGAGGAGATGCCGACAATATATATCGGGATGGGACATACCGCAGAACATGTGGCCAAACGCTATGGGATCAGTAGGGAGGATCAAGATCGATTCGCTCTGGCATCACACCGAAAAGCGGCTGTTGCTATCCGCGAGGGTCGATTCCTGGAAGAGATTGTACCGGTAAAGACCAGCCAAATCCATATCCGCTCTGATGGCAGTCTTGAGAAGAGGCATTCTGTTTTTCAGGTGGATGAGTGTGTTCGGGAAGACACGTCGATGGAAGCATTGGGGAAGCTGACACCCTCATTCATGGAGAACGGCACGGTTACCGCCGGCAACTCATCTCCAGTAAGTGATGGGGCGGCTGCTGTGTTAGTGATGAGTCGGGCGGAAGCCGAGCGTCGCGAGTTTAAGCCTCTGGCGGCGTTTCGCGCGTTTGCTTTAGCGGGAGTGGAACCAGAGGTCATGGGCATCGGACCGATCGAAGCAATTCCGCGTGCGATCAAGATGGCTGGCTTGAAGATGGAAGATATCGATCTATTTGAGATAAATGAAGCATTTGCCTCACAATGTGCAGCCATTATTAAAGAGCTTGGCCTTCCAGAGGATCGGGTGAATGTGAATGGTGGAGCGATTGCTCTTGGTCATCCTCTTGGATGCACGGGAACTAAGCTGAGTATCTCGCTTATCCAGGAATTGCGCCGCAGAGGCGGAGGTTATGGAGTAGTTTCTATGTGTATTGGCGGAGGAATGGGGGCTGCCGGCGTATTTGAAGTGTATCCATAGAAGTGAAATGGATGGCATACATTGGACGATGAAGAGCAACAAGAAGGAGGGGCAACAGGCATGTCTGGACACATCGTTGGAGGAAGCTTTGTCATCATGGATTCTGCTGTGAATTCCATTATGACTCCTGAGGATTTGACCGAAGAACAGAGAATGATCGGAGAGACGACAGCCGAGTTCGTGGACGGCGAGGTTCTGCCTCATGACGAGCAGCTGGAAAAGCTGGATTACGAGCTCACGGTTAAGCTATTGAGAAAAGCAGGGGAGCTAGGGCTTCTGGGTGCCGATGTGCCAGAAGCTTTTGGAGGGCTTGGCCTCGATAAGGTGAGCTCGACCGTCATCACGGAGAAGCTGTCCAGAGCCTCATCCTTCTCGCTCTCTGTCGGCGCCCATGTAGGGATTGGCACATTGCCGATCGTATTCTTCGGAACACGCGGACAGAAGGAAAAGTATTTGCCGGATTTGGCTGCTGGGGCCAAGATTGCAGCCTATTGTCTGACCGAGCCTTCATCAGGCTCTGATGCATTAGGAGCGAAGACAACCGCGCGTCTTTCAACAGACGGGGCTCACTATATTCTGAATGGGGCCAAACAGTATATTACAAACGCAGGATTTGCAGATATATTCATCATCTATGCCAAGATAGACGGCAAGCACTTCAGCGCATTCATTGTGGAACGTACGCTGGCGGGAGTAAGCTTTGGACCAGAAGAGAAAAAAATGGGGATCAAAGGTTCGTCCACAAGACCTGTAATACTGGATAACGTCCATGTCCCTGTTGATCAATTGCTTGGCGAAGCCGGAAAAGGACATATCATTGCATTTAACATCCTGAACATCGGTCGATTTAAGCTTGGCGCAGGGTGTCTGGGGGGAGTTAAAGAAGCGCTTGCCCTTAGTGTTCAATATGCGAACCAACGTACACAATTCGGTCAGCCGATCTCATCCTTCCCGTTGATTGCCAAGAAAATTGCAGACATAAATATCGTTACTTATGTATTGGAAAGTATGGTGTACCGGACATCAGGCTTAATAGATACCATTCTGCAGCATATAGACCATTCAAGTGATCAAGCTGGTGCGGAATCAGCCAAAGGAATTGCGGAGTATGCGCTGGAATGCTCGATCATCAAAGTATTTGGAACAGAGGCGCTGGATTTCGCAGCCGACGAAGGCGTTCAGATCCATGGAGGTTATGGATACATCCAGGAATACAAAATAGAAAGGATTTACCGCGACTCACGCATCAATCGAATATTCGAAGGGACGAATGAAATTAACCGGCTGCTCATACCTGGCACTTTACTTAAGAAAGCGTTGAAGGGGGAACTGCCATTGATGGAGCATGCGGAGGCTCTTCAAGGGCAATTGATCTCCTTTGTGCCTAAGCAAGACTTCGAAGGCGAGCTGGAAAAGGAAGCCTATTTGATCGATAACGCGAAAAAGATTTTCCTTATGATAGGCGGGGCAGCCGTGCAGAAATACGGTACGCAGCTGGAGAAGGAGCAGGAGATTCTCGCTTTGCTAGCTGATATGATGATTCAGATTTATGCTATGGAAAGCGTGTGGTTGCGCACCAAAAAAGGGCTGGCAAGCCGAGGTGCGAGTAAATCGGAGTTGGGCGTCCAGATGACTCGTGTATTCGTTCAAGAAGCTTTTGCACACATTGCAGGATGGGCAGAAACTGCGATTGCCACTATGCAAACCGGCGATCTGCAGCGAATTCAGTTATCCATCTTGAAGAAACTGACCCGCAGCACGCCAGATAATACGATCCTCTTGAAGCGAGGTATCGCATCCCGAGTAATCACAACAGAGAGTTATACCGTTGTATGAGCCATTCTGAGGAGCAACTTCATACTGCGCTTCCAACCGGATACATGGAAAAATTGCTCGAATCTGCCAAAGGGACATTCTGGGAGCTGCTTGGCTGCAAGCTGGAACGTGTGGAGAAAGGACGAATCACGGTTACAATGGAGGCTCTAGATCAACATTTGAATATAATTGGCATTTTACATGGCGGTGTACACGCTTCACTTCTTGATAATACGATGGGGCTTGCTGCTATGTTCACTAGGCCGAACGAGAAGATGGTGACGACCAATCTGAACATGCATTACTTGTCCCCGCTCGAGAAAGGAATAATTACTGTTACAGGTATTGTGGTCCATCAATCACGCAAAATTATTACGACACAAGGAGAAATTCACGATTCAGCAGGCCGGCTTGGTTCGTGGAGCAGCGCATCGTATAGATTTTTGTAACAAATTTCACCCAGACAGTCTTGCATAAGATAGCGATTACCCATTTGGACCAGGGGTTGTCGCTATTTTTTTCGTTGAAGGTAGAGAATAGGAGTGATAAAATGGAGTTGCATTATATAGAACGTAGTTTCATCAGATGAAATTGAAACTAAGGGAGGATTTGTATGACATTTACATTCTCTGGGATCGATCATGTTCAATTGGCCGCACCTGAAGGCTGCGAAACGGAAGCGAGAAATTTTTTTGGCGGGATACTGGGCTGGAGTGAGATTGAGAAGCCAGAAAGCCTTAAGAAGCGCGGAGGTTGTTGGTTTCAATGCGGAATTCATCAGTTACATATTGGCGTGCAGAACGATTTCGTGCCTGCAACCAAAGCACACCCTGCATTTCACGTAGCCAATATTGGCGCTTTGCGAGCTCATTTGTTACAGAACAGTGTACAAATCTTGGATGATGATGCGAGGAGAGATGAGGGAGTAGAGCGATTATACTTGAATGATCCATTCGGTAATCGATTAGAGTTTCTGGAATGGAACGTGGAATAAAAGAAGTCCCTGAGTAACAATACGAATCCAACTCAAAACTACTCTTAGGAGAGAGTAGTTTTTTGACGTCCAATTATACCTCGATGTGTAAAGAAATACAAGTAGCTATTTTTGATTAATTGAGCTTTTTTGATTGTTTAACTTATGATTTCCTTGACTCGTCCGACTTGCCCGTCCGTAAGACGTACCTTGATCCCATGAGGATGGGTAGCTGAGTTAGTGAGCAGGTCCTTTACAATGCCGCGTGTTAACTTTCCTGTGCGTTGGTCCTGCTTCAAAACAATATTCACTTGTGTGCCAGGGACGATCTGACTTCGAGTTTGTCCATTCATGCTGTTCTCTCCCTAGTTTGTCGAATTTTAGCAGTTAATATCCCATTGAACATTTTGATCGAATATAGGTCTGAAGTCAACCGATGTCAAAAATAAGGATAGCAATTCGTGAATTGCTGTTATATAATAATAACATAAAAAATAATCTGTATTAATACAATGTCATGTATTTCTTTATCCCCGCATTTACCAAAGGAGGACGTTTATGTTAATTCCTGCAAAAGAGTTCTTCGAGAATCTCCCTACCAAGCAATGCACCAAATGCGGTTCTGCTATGGAGGAACAGACGGAATGCTATGAAACACTTTGTTCAGACTGTCAGGATAATACTTTGTATCAAGTGTTTACCTTTCACCCGAGTGCTCCTTAAGGAGCACTTTTTTTCGTTGCAACGTTTCCGATAGTTATGTTAGGATTTATATAAATACATGTAAGCATACAGGTACTTGTTTTTAGGTAGGGATTTTTAAACGGAAGGGAGAAGACAGAGAAGGCAGACAAACAACAAGGCTCCCGTTACAAGAAATATAGAGACCATTTAAAGACAACTTTAGAGCGATTGTATTACTTGTATTAGTCTAGGTTTTTGAATTATGATGTTAATAGTGTTTTTTATGAAAACGCTTTAGCTGTCTTTTTCATTCCATCAACAAAAACGTATAGTACGTACGATATGAAAGCGTTTTTTGGAGGAAATCTATCAAGGCAGAAACATTCTACAATTGGAGGAGTGCAACAGATGCTTAACACTGTCGCCGCAGAGACAACAACCAAATCGAAGACTCCCCCGCGCAGAGACAAGGTTTCGTTATGGAAACAATTTTTGCGTTACAGGTGGTTGTACTTGATGATGGTGCCGGGAGTACTGTATTACATCGTATTCCATTACGTCCCTATGGGCGGGCTCATGATCGCGTTCAAAAAGTACAACTTGGTAAAAGGGATATGGGGAAGTGACTGGGCAGGATTCGACAATTTCCGCACCGTCTTTTCATCACCTGACTTTCCCAAGTTAATTCGGAACACATTAGTTATTAGTGTGTACAGAATCTTGTTCAATATGTTGCCTGACGTACTACTGGCACTTATTCTGAACGAAATTCGTGTGAAATGGTTTAAGAAAGCAGTACAAACAGTTACTTATGGTCCTTATTTCTTATCTTGGATTATCGTTTACGGTCTAACGTTCTCCTTCTTGGCACCGGATGCTGGTCTGATCAGCACATGGTGGCGCGACGCAACAGGCGAAACATTGAACCTGTTGACCGACAAGGATTGGTTCAGACCCATAATTATCTTGACTGATATATGGAAGAGCACAGGGTTCGGAGCTATTATTTATTTGGCTGCGCTGGCTACCATTAATCAGGAGTTGTACGAGGCGGCCGTCGTGGACGGGGCCGGCAGATGGCGACAGATATGGCATATTACACTTCCGGGAATCCGAGAAGTATTCGTCCTTCTGATTATCCTGCGTATCGGACACATTCTTGATGCCGGATTCGATCAGATCTATATCTTCTTAAATGCGCGTGTATACGAGGTCGGGGATATTATCGACACCTGGGTATTCCGACGAGGAATCGAGCAGTTAGACTTCAGTGTCGCTGCAGCGGTTGGATTCTTCAAGTCAGTTATTGGCTTCATACTCGTTATATCTGCAAACAAGATAGCCAAAAAACTCGGTGGCTCCGGAATATGGTAGGGAGGTAAACCATGTCATTTATACTGCAAAAGACTAAATCAGACCGCATCGTCGACTTTTTTCTATATGCATCAATGGTGTTATTCGGTCTAGCGACATTGTTCCCGCTATATTACGTAGTGATCATGTCCATAACACCAATCACAGAAGTATTAAGAAACGGCGGCTTCGTAATACTTCCAGAAACAGTTACAATGGAAGCCTATAAGTTTATTTTCTCAAGTGATCGTGTACCGCAAGCATTGTGGATTACAATTCAAGTTACGGTGTACGGAACTTTCCTGAACCTAGTTGTTACCATGTTACTTGCTTATCCGCTCTCGAAGAAAGCTTTGCCTGGCCGTAACATCGTATTAATGGGTATCGTATTTACGATGTTGTTCTCTGGCGGACTTATCCCGTTATACTTGGTTGTAAGATCGGTAGGGTTATTGAACTCGATCTGGGCCCTTATTATTCCAGGACTTGTGTCTTCATTTAATATGCTTATCATGAAAACTTATTTCGAGAACTTGCCTGCTGAGATTGAGGAAGCTGCTAAGGTTGATGGTTGCAGCGATCTACAGACACTCTATAAGATCGTATTGCCTCTTTCCTTGCCGATGGTAGCAACTCTTGGTTTGTTCTACGGTGTTGGTCACTGGAACGCATACTTCGGAGGGATTATGTATTTGACAGACAAATCCATGATGCCGATTCAAGTTGTTCTGCGGAACATGATCGTATCACCGAGTGTCAGTCAGGAACTAGGAGTCACTTCACAGGAACTACAGCAATTACCACCGGAAACAGTTAAGATGGCGACCGTTGTTGTAGCGATCTTGCCGATCTTGGCCGTATATCCGTTCCTTCAAAAGTATTTCGTAAAAGGAATGCTGATCGGTTCTGTAAAAGGTTAATTGCTTATATGAGGTCAATAAGGAGGAGCAAATGCTCCTCCTTTCATTGTATTAATAGAGAGAAGAGCGCTTATCGCTCTTCTCTCTTTCTATTTGTAAAAATATTTTCTTGATAGAAAACAAAATCGGTGATACGATCACTTTAGAAATGATGCAACTGATGTCACATAGGCTTCTGCTTATGAGGTTATTCATCAACACTTATACTTGAGGAGGCATTGTAATGACAACGATTGAGCAGCTGGACACACCGTCCGTATTGATCGACTTGGACATCTTGGATCGTAATTTGCGAACCACTGCTGAGCTGGCGAAGCAAGCAGGCGTAAAGCTCCGTCCGCATACGAAGACACATAAATCCATATGGATTGCGAAGGAGCAGCTGCGCTATGGTGCATGCGGCATAACCGTTGCCAAGCTTGGCGAGGCCGAAGTAATGGCGGACGGAGGGATCGAAGATATTCTGATCGCCTATCCAATCGTGGGGCAGGCGAAGCTTGACCGACTAGAGCGCGTAATGGACAAAGCAAAGATAACGGTTAGTACGGATAATGTGGATGTCGCCCGCGGATTATCGCAGTTCGGGATCCGAATCGGCCAGCGTGTATCCATCTATATCGATGTTAACACAGGGTTGAATCGTTGCGGTAAAGAGCCAGGTGCTGAGACCGTAGAGCTCGTCAAACGTATGGCCGACTTGCCTGGCATTCATCTTAAGGGTTTAATGACTCATTCTGGTCACGCTTACGGAAAGACGAGCAGAACGGAACTGCTTCAGGTTGCTCGCCATGAGGCAGAAAGTCTTGTTATAACAAAACAACTGTTAGAGCAAGAGGGAATTCTTATTGATGAGATCAGTGTAGGTTCAACACCTACCTCGAAGTTTATAGGCGAGTTAAGTGGAATTGGCATTACTGAGATGCGTCCAGGCGCTTATGTGTACGGTGATATAAGCCAATATGTGATTGGGTTAATTGACGAGTCTGATTTTGCTATGCAGATCAAAACTACGGTTGTAAGTAAGCCGAGAGAAGGCACTATTATCGTAGATGCAGGCTCCAAAACCCTTACTACAGATGTTAATCCGCTGCGTAAAGGGTACGGTCTGTTACGCGGGATGGAATCTGCAGTCATTGACCGTTTAAGTGAAGAACATGGATCGATTGCTGTACCTGCGGGCACAGAGGTTGAGATTGGGCAAGCCTTATATATCGTGCCGAATCACTGCTGTACGGTGTCCAACTTGCATGACCAGTTAGTAGGTGTTCGAGGCGGCGTGGTCGAGAAGTACATACAGGTAGACGCACGCGGTAAAGTGCAATAATTGTATAAGACTTAGTAAGGACGTAGAAACACTAAACCAAGAAAGGTTGTTGTACTAATGTCAACTCGAATTCACACCACAGAAGCTCCACAATTCCCATTACCCTTCTCTCAAGGAATCCGAGCTGGAGATTTCGTCTACATATCCGGCCAAGTGGGAGTAGACCCCGTAACAAGAGAAGTAGTAGGTGATACGGTAGAAGAACAAACGATCCAATGCTTGCGCAATATTGAGACGATCCTTGCAGCAGATGGTCTGACATTGGATCACGTAATCAAGATTACATCCTTTGTTACGAATCTGAGTGATTTTCCGGCTTACAACAAAGCATACGAAACCATGTTCACAGCACCTTATCCTACTCGCTCGAGTGTCCAAGTTGGGATTGGCAGTTACTTAATCGAAATCGAAGCTATTGCCTATGTAAAATCCAAACGGGGCGAAGCCTAATTTGCGGAGGTTCAAATGACTAGTAACTCTTTATCAGCACGTATTCGAGAATGGACGAACAAGAATGAGCAAGCAGCCATCCAATTAGCCCAGCAGCTTGTTCAGATTCCTAGTGAAAACAATCCACCTACAGGGAACGAAGCTCATGTGCAAACTTTTTATGCGGCTTACCTAGCTGATATGGGAGCAGAGATTACTTCCTATGATCTCAATGATGTGGAAGGTCTCACGGAGCACGAAGCTTATATGAGCGGGCGTAACTATGAAGGCAGACCTAATGTATATGGCAACTTCGTTGGACAAGGAGGAGGTCGTTCCATCGTTTTCTCTGGTCATGCGGATACTGTGTACAAAGGTACGGATCCGTGGACATACGCACCTTTTTCAGGAGAAGTTGTGGATGGTAAGCTGTATGGACGCGGTTCCTATGACATGAAAGGCGGAATGGCTGCTGCCATCATCGCTGTCCGTTGTTTGCAAGAGATAGGTGTAACGCTTAAAGGAAATGTTTTTATTGAAAGTGTAGTGGATGAAGAACACGGCGGAGCGAACGGAACGCTTGCTGGCCGACTTCATGGACCGCATGCGGATATGGCGATTATTCCAGAGCCGACTAACCTGAACATTAATCCTGCTCATGTTGGCGGTGGATTATTCAAAGCGAAGTTTAAAGGCAAGGGCGGCATCGCATTTAATGGGGAGAAGCTAGTAAGCGCTCTTGAGGCTATGGTGGCCTTCGCTAACCTGCTTCGCAAATTCAAAGTGTATTATAACGAGAAATTCCCGAACACCAAATGGTGGAGTATATCGGGCAGACCTTTAGAAGTATTGCTGCAGACTATGTTGGCTGGAGATACAAATAGACTGTATCAAGAGAAGGTGCCTTCAACCGGCGAGATGAATTTCTGGATCGAAGGCTACCCGGGCATGACTGGTGAGCAAATCTTATCGATCTTATGGGCGTTTATCGATGAGAACCTGGACGAATATCCAGAATTGGCGATTTGTCGTCCTGAGATCATTCCTACTATTCGTTATTTACTTGGCAGTGAGATGGGAGAAAGTGAATCCGTCAAGGAATTCCTTAATGTCGTTAATGAAACAGGACATTCTGCCCTCGGGCGTGATCCAGGTCCGCAGCAAGGTACCCCTTTTGCTTGTGACGGCTTTATGTTCAATGTTTATAGTTCGACTCCAGCCCTTGTCCTCGGGCCAGCAGGAGAAAATGCGCATGCTGCCGATGAGTATATGGATCTTGCCAGCTACTTCGAGCTCATTCGATGGTACTCGGAGATTATCGCTAACTGGTGCGGAATTGCAGAAGATCGAGGAGCAGCGGGAGGGAGCGTCTAGATGAGCAGTAGACTTAAGTCTAATGACAAGTCCCTGACAATAGCGGTAGCCGGATGTATTCATGAAACGAATACCTTTGCCCCGGGTAAGACCGGGCTCCAACCCTTCTCCTACGAATGGATTCAAGGTGAACGAGCATACCTGGACCGGTATACAGGTACTCGAACTTCAATGGGCGGTGTAATTGATGGCGCTCGAGAAGCAGGACTTCAGCTAATACCTGGATTCTACACGCAGGCTACTCCAAGCGGGACAGTGACAGATGAAGCGTTCGAGGCAATAGCTTCGGGAATTGCGAATTCCATTGATCTGTCCGCAGATGGAGCGGTGATCATTCTTCATGGCGCGATGGTTAGTGAATCGGAATGGGATGCAGAAGGGGCCATCGTACGCCGTGTGCGCGAGCGTGTGGGCGACAAGATGCCGATTGCGGTTACGCTTGATCTGCATGCCAACGTTACGCAAGAGCTCGTCGATCTCTCGGATATCATAGTAGGTTACGATACCTATCCGCATGTAGACGTGTATGATCGCGCTGTGGAAGCTGTCCACCTGTTGCATCGAGTGATTACCCGGCAGGTGAAGCCTGTTCGTGTGTTTCTCCACACGGGATTGTTAGTGGCACCGCAGGGGATGCTGACCGATTCGGGTCCATTCAAACGTGTAATGGACCTTGCTTTTGAATGGGAGGAGAACCCGACCATTCTGAACGTAACGGTCATCGGAGGCTTCCCGTTCAGTGACGTCCCGGATGCCGGGATGTCGTTCATCGTCACCGCAGACGATGACCTCGCTCTTGCTGAACGATGCGCGCATGAGCTCGCGTCGTTCGCTTGGAATATTCGCGACGATTTCGCGGTGCAGCTAGTTGCACCGGCGGATGCCGTCGCGCTCGCGGTGCGGCAGCAGGAAGGGCCCGTCATCCTGGTGGAAGGCTCCGACAACGTCGGAGGCGGCTCACCCGCGGATGGCACGCACATGCTGCCTCACTTGCTCGAGGCGAGCAAGTCGAGCCTCATCGTGCTCTGCGACGCCGAGGCCGTTCGGCAGGCGGCCACCGCCGGCATCGGCGGCACGCTGCGCTGCGCCGTCGGCGGCAAAGCGGACAACTGGCACGGTAATCCCGTGCCCATCGAAGGCCGCGTCCGCACTCTGTTCGACGGCGATTATACGCACGTGGGCCGCTACATGACCGGCCAACGCGCGAAGATGGGCTTGACCGCCGTCGTGGAGGCCGGTCCCGTAACGATCGTGCTCACCGAGAAACGGGTCGCACCATGGGACCCCGGTCATGTGCTGTCTGTCGGCCTCCAGCCGCAAGCGTTCCACATGATCGTGGTCAAGTCCGCGATCGCTTGGAAGACCGCATTTGGCGATATCGCGAAGCTCGCCATCGACGTTGATACACCAGGCTGCTGCGGCGCTAATCTGCACTTATTTCCTTACCAACACCTGAAACGTCCTCTGTATCCGTTGGATCCGAAGGACGCCATTCATCTTCCACATACCCAGGAGGGATAACACATGAGAACTTATACAGGCTCCAAAGAAAGATTGCAAAAGTCCAAACAAGTATTAGCAGGCGGAGTAGCGAGCACGCTGCGCGGCTCCATGAAGCCTACACCGTTATACGCAGAATCCGCATCAGGAGTTATGGTTCGTGACGTGGACGGCAATGAATATATTGATTATATGCTAGCCTATGGTCCATCTCTGCTTGGCCATGCCAACCCTGAGCTTACGGAGCATATTCACAGCGCTCTGCAACGCGGGTACACATACGGACTTCAGCACGATGGCGAGATTGAGTTAGCAACAAAGCTCGTTTCCGTACTTCCTTGCGCAGATAAAGTCGTGCTTAGCGGTTCCGGTACGGAAGCCGTCATGCTGGCGCTTCGCTTGTCCCGAGCTTACACAGGTAAGAGCAAGGTCGTTCGTTTTCACGGTCATTATCACGGTTGGTCCGATTCGATTTTCACTTCATTCCCAAGCCCGGACATGATGCAAAAAGCTACAGATAGCGGGAACAGCTTAACACCTCCTGGAACTAAAGGGATGAGTGAGAACAGCTTGTCTGATGTGATTCTGCTTCCTTGGAACGATTTCGAAGCCTTGCAAACTACGTTAGAGAAGCACGGGAACGATATTGCCGCCGTCATCTCTGAGCCAGTGATGTGCAATTCAGGCTGTATCATGCCGCTTCCAGGTTATCTGGAAACGATGCGGGAGTTAACAGAAAAACATAACATCGTCCTTATTCTAGATGAAGTCATCACGGGATTCCGCCTGGGAATAAGCGGTGCTCACGGACGTTTTGGGATTAAACCTGATCTTGTAACGGTCGGGAAAGCATTGGGCGGCGGGATTGCTATTAGCGGTGTTGCCGGGCGTAAAGAAATACTGGCCTTAATCGATACAGAACAAGTAAGTCATCTGGGTACATTGAACGGGAATACTGTGTCCACTGCTGCAGCGCTTGCGATCATTGAAATCTTGCAACGCAACAATGGGGCGGTATATGCTAAAATGGAAGGACAAGCCGAAGCATTGGCTTCTTCCATACGAGAGCTGTTCACCAAACACGGATTCCGCGGTGTTGTGAATCAGATCGGTCCAGTATTCCATATGATGTTCATCGATCGGGATGAAGTGTCCCACTTCGACGAGTTCCAAGAACGCAACGCAGGTTTATATGCCAAGTTCGCCGAGCTTATGTTAGATGAAGGTGTCCTCGTCCGACCGAACGGATTGTGGTACTTGTCTACTGTCCATGAACAGAATCATATCGATGCGACGATTACCGCCATTGATCATGTGTTCTCCAAGCTTAAGGAGGCTTAATCATGAGACTGCAGGGTAAAGTTGCTCTTATTACGGGCGGTTCACACGGAATCGGTCAAGGTGTCGCCATTCAATATGCTCGTGAAGGGGCTAAGGTTGCGATATGCGGACGCGGTCAAGCCGCACTGGACGAAACCGTTCAGCTGTTAACAGCTCAAGGCGGCACAGCTAAGGCCTATACGGTTGATGTATGCAACAAACAACAAGTGGATGGTATGGTAGCGAGTCTGCTTGAGGAGTGGGGTTCGATCGATATCCTGGTCAACAATGCAGGTATTTGTGATCCAGCGCCTTTCCTTGAAATTACGGAGGAGTCATGGGATCGTCACATGGAGATTAACCTGAAGGGGACGTTCCTTGTTAGTCAGGGTGTTGTTCGCTCCATGGTAGACCAAGGTATTCAAGGTTCGATTATCCATATGTCCAGTGTGAATGGGATGGCGGCTGAGGCGGATCAAGTGCACTACAATTCTACCAAGGGTGCCATGATCAGCATGGGCATGTCGATGGCATTAGAGCTTGCTCCGCTTGGCATTCGAGTGAATGCATTATGTCCTGGCTTCATCGAGACTCGTCTGACCAAACCTATGATTCAGAATGCTCCGGTTATCTCGCAGTATCTGAAGACCATTCCGATGAACCGCGTCGGTCAACCGGAAGAAATTGCTACCGCAGCAGTATTCCTGGCATCTGATGATTCCAAATACATGACAGGGCAGACGTTAGTAGTGGATGGCGGGCAATTAATTAAGCTCTCCTGACCAAAGCAATTCCGAAAGTTCGTTTACACAGAAGGGATCAGGTTAATGATGAAAGATGATTTTGAGGATCAAGCAACGGACCGTCCGAGTGCTACGGTGAAATCGGCCGACCGTGTCCTGGATATATTCGAGCTGTTCGCCGAAGAACAAGACACCCTTAGTCTGATGGATATCTCCCGCAAACTTGGCATGCCGACCTCCAGTGCATATAAGCTGCTTCAGAACTTGCTGAATCGAGGCTACTTGGAAACTGACAAGCACGGAAAGACCTTCCGCTTAGGTTACAAGCTGTTCGAGATCGGCAGTAAAGTATCGTTAAACCGAGACTATGCCACTGAATTTCAGCATGTTGCCCAAAGAATCATTAATGACATTAATGAATCTGTTTTTCTTTCTATTCGCAATGGTGACAAAGTGCTTTATATTGCCGAGAAACAGAGTACGCATCCCGTTCGTTTCGTGTCCCATCTCGGGATGCAGCTGCCGCTGCATGCTACGGCAATGGGGAAAGTATTATTAAGCGGGATGAGTGATGAGGAAGTGATCCATCTGTATCCCGATGGTGAGCTAGGCAGGCTTACAGAGCAAACCTTATCCCATCTGGATGAATTGTTGCAGCAGTTGAGCGAGATTCGACAGAACGGGATTGCTTTCAGCAGCGGCGAATCGGTGCAAGGGATCCAATGTGTTGCCGCTCCAATATCAAATGCGTCTGGTGATATCGTAGCAGCGATGAGTGTATCGATTCCTTTATCAAGAGTCGATGAGGACTCCTGGCAGCGAGTTGTTGAGGCGGTAAGACAAGGAGCGCGCGAGCTTAGCGTGCAACGATTTTTCCAAAAACAATAAATGCTAACGCCAATCCTGAGAGTACTAAGTACTCTCAGGATTTCGCGCTGAATTAACGCATATTTGGGAGGGTACAGTATGATTATTGATATGCACACACATATATGGGGCGATCGTTATGATCAACACTCCTATGACTTACTTAAGAACTGTGAACGTTATGGAATCGATAAAGTATTCGTCTCCGGTATTGCCGCTCAATACTCTTCTGAAGAAGCAGTCAAGGGACATAATGCAGATATTGCGCGATTTATGAAGGAGAATCCTGATGTGGCAGAGGGGTATGTCTACATCAATCCTCTTCACGCCAATGCAGTAGATGTATTAAGTCATGGGGTGGAAACATACGGGATGATCGGCATGAAGCTATGGATTGCTACCTATTGCAACCATCCGTCCGTGTTTCCGCTTGTTGAGAAATGTATCGAATATGATATCCCGATCTTGCTGCATGCGTTTCAAAAAGCGGTAGGTCAATATCCGGATGAATCGATTGGCACCCATGTCGCCGACCTGGCAAGACGTTATCCGCAAGCCAAGCTCATCATGGCGCATCTCGGCGGCAATAACTACCATGGAATCAAGGCTATTCGTGATTGTCCGAATGTGTGGACTGACATTTCCGGTTCGTTATACCGTCGGGATGAAGTCGATTATGCCGTAAAACAGCTAGGTGCACACCGGGTGTTATTCGGTTCAGACATGCCGGGCTGCTCCTATATTACCAACTACGCTCAAGTGCTGGAAGCGGATCTGACACCGTTTGAACGCAATCAGATTCTAGCCCAGAACACGATCGATTTGTTCCGTTTGAAGGTCTCAGCATAATTACTGCAGTCTATTTGCATGTAATATTTGCTCTGTCACTAGACAGAGCTTTTTCTTCGTCTTATAATGAAAATGATTATCAATATCGGTATAATAATGAATAACATTATATTAAGGGTGAACCGAGCATGAATGCAGGAAGTGTTGATCTCCATATACTCGAGCATAAGTTCAATGTGGTCTTAACGAAACGCGAGCAGCCTGTTTTCACTGTGCGCGGTGAAGATCTCTTGCACTCTGAGTCCATGCTCGAGCTGCTGCAAACCTATAGACCTTTGATCAAGGCCGATGAAATGACAGCACCGGCTGCTTACTTCTGCGGTTTTTTTAGCATGTTAGGGCTAGCTTTGCAATATTCTGTTTCAATTTGGAACAGAAGCTTTGATGTCACGTTATCTAACCTTACCATCCAGTTGTACACGGACAGGAAGACCGGCTATTCTCGCTTTGCTTTCGTGATTCATCCATGGTCGGAAGAGGCTGCCCCATTCGATTGTGCGGCAAGAGATGAATGGCGCGAACGGATACTATCTTCTTACTACGAGAAGACGGCTCGCCATATCATAGAGTGCGCTTCGCAGGTCTCTGGGCTTGATGCAGGACAACTATGGGGTCAATTCCCAACCCGAATGAACTATTTCCTGGACGTATTTCACCAAGAAATCGAGGAATCTATAGCTGGTTCACCCAAAAGCTCTGCTGCTATCTCGATCGGGAAGAATAGGTTAATCGAGGATTATGATTGCTTGCGCAGTCTGAGTGGATCGATCTTCGGCCGGACTAAAAACCCGCTTGATGTGAAGATTCGTTACATAGAGGATTCCCGCAACCCAGACAAACAAGTGAAGATGAAGAATGCCTGCTGCCTATACTATAAGACGGGAGAAGGGCAGTATTGTTATACTTGTCCCCGACTGAATGAATCTGATCGTGAGGCAATAAGAGCCAAATATCGAGCACTTGATCCCGTTTAGACTTATTCTTTTTGCAACTTGCATTGACGGTTTTGTGCTGGAAGAGTATGATGATACAGGTGTAATGCAATAATTTCATATTGTGGAAATAGGTGTTCTAGCTTATGGCTAGAGCTTAAAAGGGAAGTTCGGTGAAATACCGATGCGGTCCCGCCACTGTAACAGAGAAGTCTCAGCCACCATGCCACTGATCGATTCGATTGGGAAGGCACGCTGACGATGATGATTCTGGAGCCAGGAGACCTGCCTATTTGAACAACACTGCTTTACCTACGGAAGATAGGGAGGTGTTAGATGACCGGTGCTTATTTGAGTTGTCTCAAAACATGACGGACGTCTTTACCTTGTATTTGTTACGAGGTGGAGATGTCTTTTTTTGTTGGCTTCTTATCAGAAAATTGGAATTGGGAGGAACATGATCATGAAAAGCAGCAATATGGGTTATCCGAGAATTGGCGCGAACCGGGAGTGGAAGAAAGCACTCGAGTTGTTTTGGCAAGGGAAGCTGACGGAGGCGGAGTTCACGCAACAAATGGAGACCATCCGTCTTCGTAATTTGCAGGTACAGGTGAGCAAAGGAATCGAGATCATACCTGTGAATGATTTCAGCTTGTACGATCATATGCTGGATATGTCCACTATGTTCGGTCTAGTCCCCAAACGTTTCTCGTATGGGGGCGGAGTAGTTCCAGTCTCCACCTATTATGAAATGGCGAGAGGGAATCAACAGGCAACCGCCTGCGAAATGACCAAATGGTTCAATACGAATTATCACTATATCGTACCTGAGCTTCAAGATACACTGCCTGTTCTGGTTGAGAATCGTCCCTTGACTGCTTATCGCGAGGCAAAGGAGAAGCTGAATATCGAAGGTAAGCCGGTGTTCGTCGGACCCTACACATTCGTTAAGCTTTCCAAAGGCTACCCTGCAAGCCAACTCGCTTCTATACTTGAGACTTTCGTCCCTCTATACATCCAGATCGTACAGGAGCTTCAGCAGGAAGGGGTGCAATGGGTACAAATCGACGAGCCGAGCTTAGTTACGGATGTCTCGGATTCTGACATGAGGCTGGTTGCCTCGATCTATGAACAATTGAAGCAGGCTGCGCCAAAGCTGAAGATATGGGTTCAAACTTATTTCGAGTCTGTTGAACATTATGAACAACTAGTGGCATTTCCTGTAGACGCGATCGGACTGGATTTCGTACATCGACAGGAAGCTAATCTTAGCAGCTTGGAGGCTCACGGCTTTCCCGCAAATAAAGTGTTGGCAGTCGGCTTGGTCGATGGGCGTAATATTTGGAGCTCTGATTACGATGCCAAACTTACGATTCTAGAGCGGATTTGCCAAGTCGTTCCCCATGAGCGGCTTGTGCTCCAGCCTTCCTGCAGCTTGCTGCATTCTCCTGTCAGCGTGGAAGGGGAGAGTAAGCTGGATCCGGTATTGCGCCAAGCACTCTCATTTGCCAATGAGAAGCTCGATGAAGTGAGAGATTTGACTCAAGCAATCAACGAGGATTATGCAGCAATAGAAGGCCAAATGAAACGCAATAGAACAGCCATTCTGGACCTTAACCAATCTTCATCACGTAATGTGGCAGCTGTGCAACAAGCAATCAAGCAGCTGCAAGCTGAGAAAGAATTGCATTCGAGCCGTAACCGTGTTTTTGCAGAGCGCCGTCTTGTCCAAGAGAAAAAGTGGCAGCTTCCATTCCTGCCCACGACAACGATTGGGAGCTTCCCGCAGTCCGCTGAGGTTAGACAAGCACGGCTGAAGTTCCGAAAAGGAGATTCTTCGAAGGTGCAGTATGATGCTTTTGTACGGGAGCAGATCAAGACCTGGATTGAGCTGCAAGAGCAAATCGGGTTGGATGTTCTGGTGCATGGCGAGTTCGAACGGACCGATATGGTTGAGTTTTTCGGTGAGAAGCTGCCCGGATTTGCTTTTACCCAGAATGGTTGGGTACAGTCCTATGGCTCCCGCTGTGTGAAGCCTCCCGTCATCTATGGGGATGTACATTTTGATGAACCGATGACCGTAGAGGAAACCGTCTATGCACAAACGCTGACTTCCAAGCCTGTAAAAGGAATGCTGACGGGTCCAATTACGATTCTGAACTGGTCCTTCGTTCGGGATGATATTACTCGTGAACAAGTTGCTTTTCAGATCGCCCTGGCTTTGCGCGAGGAGGTAGAAGCTCTGGAACGCGCAGGCATTGAGATGATTCAAGTGGATGAGCCCGCCCTGCGTGAAGGGTTGCCGCTTAGAAGAGACGATTGGGCTGCTTACTTGGAATGGTCTGTTCTTGCTTTCAGGATCTCGACGGCGTCCGTAAAGGATACGACCCAAATTCACACCCATATGTGCTATTGTGAGTTTCATGACATTATTGATTCCATCCAAGCTTTGGATGCCGATGTCATTTCTATTGAAACGTCCCGCAGCCACGGCGAGTTGATTCACAGCTTCGAAGACCATACCTACACGAAAGGCATCGGGCTTGGCGTTTATGATATTCATAGCCCGAGGGTTCCTTCAGTCGATGAGATGGTGAATATGATAGAGCGGGCACTGAAGGTGCTCGATCCTTCGTTATTCTGGATTAATCCGGATTGCGGATTGAAGACGCGTGGGATTGCCGAAACCGTTGAATCCTTGACTCAGATGGTGAAGGCCACGCAGAAAGTAAGAGAATTGCGGAAGGTAGATTAATCATTTTATATAATTATGATTGCTATTTCTAGTGAAAAGAGCACCCCTAAAGGTGCTTTTTTTCATTCTTGTACATATATATGATAGCAAAATAGGTGCATTTGGAAAGGAGAAACGGTGCATGATCGTCGTGTTTCTCGTACTCATGTTGATTATGCTTGCTTGTTTTGGCCTGATCATATGGCTGCTCTTTCTAGGAATTCAAAAGGATACCATTGATCTGGATTTTCAGACCATCTGGCAAGACGTGAAGGTAACTCGAAAAGACATGGAATTCGAATAGGTCTAGTACGGGGAAAGATCGCTAAGGAGGAGTAAATGCCATGCTGCATATTGTTGTGTGTGTCAAGCAAGTGCCAGATAGCCGGGAGATTCGGATTGATCCTAAGAATAACACGTTGATCCGGCAAGGTGTACCTAGCATCGTGAACTTCTATGACATGCATGGGTTGGAGGAAGCGCTTCGCATCAAGGACGAGCAGGATGCACGCGTTACTGTGGTAACGATGGGGCCGCCCCCCGCAGAAAAAGGCTTGAAGGAATGTATCTCGCTTGGTGCTGATGAGGCTGTACTTGTTACGGATCGCGGGTTCGCAGGAGCCGATACGCTTGCAACCTCTTATGTTGTGGCGGAAACCATTCGTAAGGTAGAGGAACGTTGGGGACCCGTCGACATGGTGTTCTGCGGGAAACAGACTTTGGATGGGGATACCGGCCAGGTAGGCCCAGGTGTTGCCTGCAGACTGGATCTGGAGCAGCTTACATATGTGAATAAAGTGGTGACGGTCAATGAGGAGACGAGGCGGGTAACTGTGCAACGGCATTTGGAAGATGGACTAGAAGTTGTAGAAACCTCGATGCCCGTATTAATCACTGCGTTGAAAGAATTGAACAAAGTGCGAAGAGCTTCCTTGCCAGGTATGATTCGCGCTGCCCGATATAAGCCTATCGTCTGGACAACAGCGGATTTCCCGCACCTGGATAAAGCTAAGATTGGCTTGAAGGGCTCACCTACGATTGTAGCCAAAACATGGGTTCCCGAAGTTAAATCGGTTAAGTCAGTCAGCATTGAAGGGGAGACGGTCCAAGAGAAAGCGGAGAAGCTGATCAGTCAGCTGTGGGGAACACCTCTTGCGGAGAGGTTAGGATGGAATTCGAATGTGTCTGCTGCTGCTGTGTCCAATGTGTCCAATCAGAATGTTCAATGATGCTGGGAGTGAATAAAAATGTCTACAGAACGTACAGATGATCAGATGCCGGATTGGTCCGCATATCGCGGAGTGTTGATTGTTGTTGAGCAACGGGATGGACAAGCAAAGTCGGTATCGTGGCAGCTGCTTGGCGAAGGCCGCAAGCTGGCCAATAAGTTGGAGGTGCCTCTGTTAGCTCTTGTAATGGGCAGCGAAGTTGAGCATCTGGCACGGGAAGCTGCCTATTATGGCGCGGACAAGGTGTTCCTATGTGATGATCCTGTGTTAAAGATTTACCGCACGCGTCCGTATAGCCGAGTCGTACTTAAGTTAATTGACGAGGAAAAGCCTGAGATCGTGCTTTTCGGCGCTACAGCAACAGGAAGGGACCTGGCTGGAGCGATCGGCACCCATCTTCCTACCGGGCTTACAGCTGATACAACGGAACTGGATGTTGAACCCCATCCATCCCGATTGCTGCTAGCCAGTCGTCCTGCCTTCTCTGAAAAGATGATGGCCACAATTCTATGTAAGCAATATCGGCCGCAGATGGCTACTGCACGAGCTGGAGTATTCGAATCCCTGCCTCGTGATGTGACGCGTGAAACGAATATTGTACCGCTTGAATGCGAGCTCCAGGAAGCAGATATCGCGGCACAGGTACTGGACTTTATCGAGGAGACGGGCCGCGTCAATCTGGAGGAAGCAGAAGTTATCGTTGCAGGGGGGCGAGGGCTAGGAGGTCCTGAACCCTTTGCAATGCTGAAGGCGTTAGCTGATGCGCTAGGCGGTTCGGTAGGAGCTTCCCGCGCAGCTGTAGATGCGGGTTGGATCAAGCATGAGCATCAAGTAGGTCAGACCGGTTCTACAGTTAGACCCAAGTTATATTTCGCAATCGGGATATCTGGGGCCGTCCAGCATACAGTAGGTATGAGTAACTCTGACATTGTAGTTGCCATTAATCGGGACGCAGAAGCACCGATCTTCCAGTTTGCGCATTACGGAATTGTTGGTGATTTGTTTCAGATTGTTCCAGCCATAACAGAAGAAGTACGTAAACGCAGAAGTGTGTTCGGGCCTGTTAGTGAAGCGATGCCTTCCAAAACTGGATAGAAGGGAGTGAAACCGAGAATGAATGAGAAATTCGATTGCATTGTTGTAGGCGCTGGACCTGCGGGAGCTGCTGCTGCTCTTACAATGGCGAGGGCAGGTCTTTCTGTTGTGCTGTTGGAGCGAGGAGAATTTCCCGGTGCCAAAAACTTGTTCGGCGGCGTATTATATCGCAAGCAGATCGAGGAGCTGGTGCCTGAGTTTTGGAAGGAGCGCAATGCGCCGGTAGAGCGGCATATTGTGGAACAGCGTCTGTGGATGATGGGCAAGGAGTCGATGGTTACAGTTGGTCATCGCAACGAAGCATTTAAGGAGCCCTATAACTGTTTCACAGGTCTGCGAGTGAAATTCGACCCGTGGTTCGCTGACAAAGCTGTACAGGCCGGTGCTCTGCCGATCTATGAGACAGTAGCAACGGAAGTCCTCCGCGAAGGGGATCGTGTTGTCGGTGTGCGAACCGATCGGGAGCACGGCGACCTGTATGCTGATGTCGTGCTAATTGCAGACGGAGTAAACTCTTTGCTCGGCAAGGCGATGGGCATACACCGGGAGTGGAAGCCGGATGAAGTGTCACTCGCCGTGAAGGAGATTATCTCGCTGCCCAAGGAAAAGATCGAAGATCGTTTCGGTCTCGAGGGGGACGAAGGCGTGACGATTGAATTCATGGGAGAAACTTCACTTGGAATGGCGGGCATGGGCTTCCTGTATACGAACAAGGATACGATCTCGCTCGGTGTTGGAGTCATGGTCAATCATCTGCGAGATAAGAGAGTGAAGCCGTATGCTTTGCTGGACGCTGTGAAGCAGCATCCCATGATCCGCAAGCTGATTCAGGGCGGCGAGATGAAGGAATACTCCGGTCATCTGATTCCTGAGGGCGGCTACAACTCCATTCCTCCATTGTCCGGCAACGGGTGGTGTGTAGCAGGCGATGCGGCGCAGCTGGTCAACTTCGTGCACCGGGAAGGGACGAACCTGGCCATGACATCAGGTCGGTTGGCGGGTGAAGCGATTGTCGAAGCCAAGCAAGCCGGGGAAGATTGCTCAGCCGCATCACTGAGGCGGTATGATAATAAGATCCGGGCATCGTTCGTGCATAAAGATCTGCAGAAATACAAGGGCATGCATGAACTTCTGAAGCATGAGGATCCCGAATTGTTGTTCGATAAACTCCCTCGGGCACTGAATGCAGCAGCTTTTCAGTTTCTTTCCGTCGATGGAATATCCAAGGCTGAGAAGCAGCGCACAGGAATGCGTATGATCAAAGATGCAGCAGGGGGTACCATGAATCTGCTGAAGCTCGGATATAAAGGATGGAGGGCGATGAACGGATGAGCCAGTGCGGTGTTTCCGACAGGCTGTTTACGATCCGCTACAAATGTGACGACAAGTCCCATCTTATTATCAAGGAAGCGGACACTTGCGTGAAATGTACAACGAAGGATTGCAACTACTTTTGCCCGTCTGATGTGTACGAATGGGAAAAGAAGCAGAAGATTACTACGGTTGCTTTTGAGAACTGTATCGAATGCGGGACTTGCCGGATCGCATGCCCTTCGGACAATATCGATTGGGTGTATCCAAAAGGCGGATACGGGATTACGTATAAATATGGTTAATCGAGAAGGAGCCCAGCGTCCATGACGCTGGGCTTTCTTTTCATAGAAACACTAACCCAATAGTGCAAAAACTTCGACCATAAGGGTAAATCCTTTTGCTGAACATTCTACTAAGATAAAGGTAGAAACAAATTAGCGATTAGAGGGAGAAGGAGAGCAGTTAATGGACAAAATTCGCATGGGGATTATCGGTTGTGGAGGTATGGCAGGGTCGCATTTTAAAGGATATGAGGCATTGGTGGAGCAGATGGAAGTGACGGCTGTATGTGATATCGTCCCTGAACGGGCGCAAAGCGCAGCAGAGCAGCTCGGTATTACTAAAGCAGTAACGGATTATCGTGAACTGTTGGATGATGTAGATGCTGTACTAATCGTGCTTCCGCATGACTTGCATTTTGAAGTGGGGATGGCTTGTCTCAAAGCGGGTAAACATGTCTTGATGGAAAAGCCGCTGGCTAACTCAGAACAAGAAGTAATCGAATTGATCAAGACTTCTGAAGAGGTTGGCAAAATATTGATGACGGCTTACCCGGTCCGCTTCTGGCCGCTCGTCTTGAAGATGAAAGAGCTGATCGATACCCAAGAGTACGGTGAAATCTTCCAATTATCGATATGGACAGAACAGCTCACTAAGTATCAAGAAGGACATTGGGGCTTATCTGCGAAGAGATTGGGAGGCGGACAATTTTTCAGCCATGGCTGTCACTACATTGATATCATGATGTGGATTCTGGGCCGTCCGGTATGGGGCACCCATATGGGAACGAACCGCGGTACGCCTTGGATGGAGAAGGAAGGGACAAGCAATGTCTCTCTGGAATTCGAGAACGGCGCTCTCGGTTACCACTTCGGAACATGGGGTGCGCGCGGAACACGTCTAGGTTATAGCATCCACGCGCATTGTACCAAAGGAATGCTGGAAGCTCATATCAGTTCAGGGAAGCTCTACGCACATACGGAAATGGTTCCGGAGAAATCCAACCTGGATACCCGTTCCACGACTGAAGTGTTGATGGAGGTTCCACTTGACGGGAAGAACACGCATTATGAAATCCAGCATTTCCTGGATTGCATTCGAACCGGTTCTGTTCCACTAACAGATGGCCCTTCGAGTTTGCAGGGTCTTAGAGTGATCTGGCGTTTATACGAAGCAGAGAAAAATCGGGTAGTTGCCGATTTGAGCGGTCTGGGCCTCGAGGATGATTGGAAGGCCGTTATTCCCGGAATTAGTTAATGGTATTAATGAAAAGCCCGACGTCATTAAGACGTTGGGCTTTTGTCTTGCAAGGCCTCCGCCTCCGAAGCCCACTGTTTAAGCTTTTGATCAGATGGCAGCAATATGGCTAACAGTCCAACGAGTGGCAGAAAAGCAACTGATTTCATGACAAACTCGAGGCTGGTTGAATCTGCCAACGCTCCAAGAGCTGCAGCGCCAAGGCCGCCCGCCCCAAACGCAAGCCCGTAGAAGAGACCGGATACGGTTCCAATATTGCCTGGCAGCAGTTCTTGCGCATAAACCACATTAACCGATCCGCTAGACATAATCGTGAACCCGATTATTACGCTGAAGACGATGCTGGTAGAGAGATTCACATAAGGCAGCAGGAAGGCGAATGGCATTGCGCCTAGAATCGAGAACCAGATTACATTCCTACGTCCCCATCGATCTGCAAGAGGCCCGCCGAAGAATGTTCCAACCGCTCCCGCAGCAAGAAAAGCAAACACACATAATTGCGCTGACTGAACAGACAATTGAAATCGTTCGATAAGATAAAAGTGAAAGAAACTGCTAATCCCAGCCAGATAGGCCATTTTGGACGTAAGGATCAGCATAAGTATGGAGATCGCCGTTGCAACCTTGCCGCGATTCGCAACAGGCATGCTGCCTGTGTTTTTCTTTTTTATCTTGATCATGCGAGACGGAAGGATTCCGCTATACCAACGAGCCGTGTATATTTGGATCGCGATGGCTGCCACTGCCAAGATTGAGAACCATAATATACCATCCTGTCCGAACGGCACGAATATAAGTGCGGTCATGACGGGTGCAAGTGCTTGCCCCGCATTTCCCCCTACCTGGAAGATTCCTTGTGCAAGACCTCTTCTGGTACCTGCAGCCAAATAAGCTACTTTGGCTGATTCTGGATGAAAGACTGAAGATCCAATCCCAATCAATACTACTGAGATCAGCATGGTCCAGAACCCCGTTGCAAAGGCGAGTCCAAGCACACCGAAAAGAGTAGCTACGACGCCGAGTGGAAGCAGGTAAGGCTGCGGCCTTCTATCACTGTACACCCCGATAGCGGGCTGCAGCACAGAAGCCGTCACATTCAGGGCAAGCGCAATCAAGCCAAGCTGTGTATAGGATAATGATAATGAATCTTTAATAATCGGGAAGATAGCCGTTACGACTGACTGAATCGTATCATTCAACAAATGAACTATACTGACTGCGAACAAAATACTGAAAACGGTACTATTCTGCTTAAGTGCGGAGGATGGGCTTGGGGTTTCCGTGTTTTTCATACTCATTCAGACTTTCCTCCTAAGATTTCACCTGAAGCGACAAATTTCTAGTCTTTCTTCTATTAAAGGTGTAATTGCAGCTCATCGTGTTTCGGGTAAGCTGATGATACTATGATTCTTATGAAATGGAAAGGGTAATGATTAGCGGGGTGCTGATCGTGCTGTTAGCGATGGGTTATAACCGATTATTCAGACAGTTGACTTGAAGCTTTTTTTGGGTTGACTTCCTCCTCGGGTCGGTGGTATGATTGTAAAAATTTACCCGTGATCTGAAGCAAATGCACACTGGAACGCATTTGCTTCACAAATGATGGAGGAGGAAATGAAGTGGCTTATTATTATTTGGAACCATCCCGGACGTTCAGTGAGTTTCTGTTGTTGCCAAACTTGACGACAAAGGAATGTAATCCAGCCAGCGTGAGTTTGAAAACTCCGATTACGAAGTTCAAGAAAGGTGAGCAAGCTGACATTTCACTCAATATTCCTTTCTCTTCGGCCGTTATGCAATCGGTCTCGGATGACAATATGGCTGTTGCGCTTGCCCGCTGTGGGGGGATATCGTTTATTTTTGGTTCACAATCCGTAACGGATCAAGCTGCAATGGTACGCAAAGTAAAAGGATACAAGGCAGGCTTCGTTGTAAGCCGCTCTAATCTTACTCCGCAGCATACGCTTAAGGACGTCTTGGAATTGAAGGAAAGAACGGGACATGCTACTGTAGCGATCACGGACGATGGAACTCCAAAGGGTAAGCTGCTCGGAATCGTAACTAGCCGTGATTACAGAATCAGCAGAGATTCAATGGACAAGCAAGTGAAGGATTTCATGACTCCATTCTCTGCGCTCAAATATGGGAAGTCAGGCATCACTCTATCGGAAGCTAATGATCTGATCTGGGAACATAAGCTGAACTGTTTACCGATTGTAGATAACAATTATAACCTGGATTACCTCGTGTTCCGGAAAGATTATGATGCCCACAAAGAGAATCCGCTGGAGTTGCTCGACAGTAATAAAAGCTATATCGTTGGAGCAGGCATTAATACGAAGGATTACAAAGAAAGGGTAGCCGCTCTGGTAGCTGCCGGTGTAGATATTCTAGTCATTGATTCATCTGACGGTTATACCGAATGGCAGCGTGAAACGGTTCAATATGTAAAAGAAAATTTCGACGTCAAGATCGGGGCAGGAAACGTAGTTGACCGTGAAGGCTTCCTCTATCTTGTGGAATCTGGCGCTGATTTCGTTAAAGTCGGGATCGGTGGAGGTTCAATTTGCATTACCCGAGAACAGAAAGGGATCGGTCGCGGTCAAGCATCTGCTGTAATCGAAGTGGCTGCAGCGAGAGATGAATACTATCAGAAGACAGGCGTCTATATTCCGATTTGCTCGGATGGCGGGATTGTACATGATTACCATATGACCCTTGCCCTTGCTATGGGTGCTGATTTCATCATGCTAGGCCGATATTTCGCACGCTTCGATGAAAGCCCTACTAAGAAGTTGAAAGTCGGGAACAATTTCGTGAAGGAATATTGGGGAGAAGGCTCTAACCGCGCGCGCAACTGGGAGCGTTATGACACAGGCGGCAAGCATGGTCTTGTATTTGAAGAAGGGGTAGATTCCTATGTTCCTTATGCAGGCAGCCTTCGAGAAAATATGGATAAAACCATTATCAAGATCAAATCCACACTCTGTAATTGCGGGGCGACAACAATAGAAGAGCTGCAGTCCAAAGCAAGAATAACCCTTGTATCGGCAACTAGTCTTGTTGAAGGCGGCGCGCATGACGTAATTCTTAAAGAAAGCAGTTTATCCGAGGGTTAAAATGGCCAAAGCAGATAATATGCTTTCCGTGTTATGGCTGCTTAAGTCAGGCAAGCGGAAGACAGCCAAGGAGCTAGCCGAAGCTCTGGAGATGAATATAAGAACGGTTTATCGGTACGTGGATGCCTTATGTGCGAGCGGGGTACCCATAATATCGGATTCCGGCCATAACGGCGGCTACAGCTTGCTCAACACGTTCAAAGAAGCTCCCTTAATCTTCGATGCAGGCGAGCAGAAGGCGCTCATTCATGCTGCTCTATTCGCTCAAGAAGCAGGGTACCCCTTCGGAGAAGATCTGGACCGCGCCGTTTCCAAGCTTAAGATGTACACGAACGAAGATCAATTGGATGCTATTAATCGCCACACTAGAGGCTTCGATGTTATTCGTGTCCCGGCAGATGATCATATGGTTGCCTTATTGCAAGAGTTGGAGCAATCCGTAGCAGAAGGGCATACTCTCACTATGGACTATCAGAAGGGGTATGAGACCAAATCGCAAGTCAGGGACATTGATCCCTATGGACTCGTGTATTGGAAGGGTAAATGGTATATAGTTGCCTATTGTCATCTTCGCACAGAGATTCGCAGTTTTCGGGTGGATCGCATCCATCGTCTAACCCGGAAGGAAGCTAATTTCCAACATCCAGAAGAGTTCTCGGCACGTGACTTCTTCCTCAAATTCCTGCTCCCGGATATTAGCGATAAGGAGCAGTTAATATCGGTTAGAATCAGCGGCAAGCTTCATGCCATTCAAGATTTGTGCAATCACTGGTTATTTGCTCATGTCTTAGTGGAGCGTACGGATGAAGAAGTTCATCTGAATTTGGATCGGCATGCTTTGGAGACCGTCATTCCTCATTTTCTACTCTCATATGGCAGGTCTATTCAGATACTAGAGCCGCTGTCATTAAAGGAACGAGTGGCCGCAATAGCCTCTGACATCATGAAGCACCATGAAGCATAAGAAACCTAAAAAGGTACTCCCGCCTGATTATAGTGGGAGTACCTTCTTTTTATTGTGTGACAAATAAAGTTAGGCCAAGCTGTGAGTTGGAAGCAAGTAGAACAACACCGCTATGAAGTGTGACGCCGTTCCGCCCAAAACAAAGGTATGCCAAATCGCATGATGATAAGGAATGCGGCGCCATATATAGAACACAGTGCCGACCGTATACAAGATGCCTCCAAAGACAAGCCAGAACAGGCCGCCGGAAGGTAAATTTAAGTATAATGGTTTTATCGCTATCACAATCAACCAACCCATGGCAATGTAGAATAAGGTGGATAGGACGATGAATCGATCGACGAAGAAGGCCTTGAAGGCGATTCCGAATACAGCCAAACCCCAGACGATTCCGAATAGAGTCCATCCTAATGGACCACGGAGCGTCACCAGAAGGAACGGAGTATATGTGCCGGCAATAAGCAAATAAATCGCGGAGTGATCCAAAATTTCAAATATCTTCTTAGCCCTCCAATGCTGTGGGAAGCTGTGCAGAAGAGTGGAAAATGTATATAGGAGCACCATCGTGATGCCGAACACCGTAAAGCTGACAATGTGCCATACATCTCCGAATAGGCTGGAATAGACGATTAGAAGCACCAGGGCTGCAATGCTTAGCACAGCGCCGATGCCGTGGCTGATGGCGTTCGCGATTTCTTCGCGCAAGGAGTAGGTCATTGATTGTGTGCCTCCATTCAAGCTATTTTTGAAGCGGACAAGTGTTGAAGTATATCCACATACTACCGCATTTGGCTGCGGTTCGCCACTATCCAACACCTATTTACTGTGATACAGTAGATGAACTTGTCTCTTTAAGCAGAAGAATGAAGTACCGAGAACAATGGATGGTTAGACAGAAAGCAGGGATTGCACGTGTGGAATAATCGAAATATATGGATCATTATGTCAGGTGAATTTATTGCGGGTTTAGGATTATGGTTAGGAATCATTGGAAACTTGGAGTTTCTCCAGACACATGTTGAGTCGGACTTTATGAAATCGGTGATTCTATTCACTGGTCTGTTCGTCGGAGTAATTCTCGGGCCTTATGCGGGCAAATTAGTCGATCAATCGAGCAAAAAGAAAGTATTGAACATATCAGGTTTAGTTCGAATGGTCGGAGTATGCTTCATGTTTATAGCCTTGTGGACAGACTCTGTGATGTGGATGATAGGATATAGTATTGTGATAGTGGGTGCTTCGGCTTTTTATTTCCCTGCCCTTAATTCCCTGCTGCCTACACTAGTGGAAGACAAACATCTCATGCAAGCTAACGGGATTCATATGAACATACAGACGATTTCCCGGATTATCGGGACAGCATTAGGCGGATTGATGTTAGTATACACGTCGCTCAGTGTAATGTATGAGGCATCGATGATTGCATATTTCATATTGTTCTTATTCACCTTGCAGTTAAAAGTGGAAAAGAGACCCGTCGAGGGAAATCAGAAGTCAGCAGACAATAAGAAGAAATCTTCAAGCTTCAAAGAAGTGATTCCAGTCATTCAGCAATCTCCCGCAGTTGTGATGGCTTTGTTTCTAACATTAGTGCCTACATTTTTTATCGGCAGCTTTAATTTAATGGTGTTAAAGATCAGTGAGCTTCAAGATGATACCGCGATCAAAGGGTTGTTGTATACCGCGGAGGGTGTGAGCTTCATGCTCGGAGCATTTCTGATTAAGCGAATCTCTCGAGGGAGAAACTTGATTACCTTGCTATTAGTGTTCGCATCAGCTGCTGCTGCAGCTCAGATGGCCTTATATTTCGCTGATTACAAGATTGCTTCCATATTGACGTTCGCTTTGTTCGGATGGGCAGCCGGTTCGTTCTACCCAATGACCGCTACCCTGTTCCAGAAAAGTATTCCGGCATCGTTTCATGGGCGCTTCTTCTCGTTCCGCGGGATGATGGATCGTATTCTATTCCAGATTGTGCTTCTGGGAACCGGCTTTATGCTTGATATGATCGGGTTCAAATGGATGGTGCTGAGCTTCGGGGTACTATCGATCGGGCTTGTTATGTTTTTTGTTATGAAGCAAATGAGGAGCCCGATATCATTCAATGAGGCAGAGGGCAGGGGATAATTCCGTCTTCTGCTGGTTCAAAACCAGGCAGGAAGGTTAATGGGTAACGTATCCTAAACCTACTCCAAGGAGGAATTACCATGTCAGAACACAATCACGTAATTGATAAAGACGGCGATGTTGCAACGAATAAGGTGGATCAAGCAATTTCTAATATGGATTCCGAAAAGAGAGACCAAATCCTGCGAGATTTTGAAGCCTTTAAGGGTTATTTGGGAAAACGCATCGAGCTTGCAGAGAATCTAGGATTGAATGAAGAGCAGCTTGCTGTCATAGCGGAGAGGGTGGCCGGTTACCTGGCGTCCCACGAAGATCCTCGCAACCGTGAAGAGATGCTCCTACAGGAGCTTTGGAAGGTTGGGGACAAGGAGCAGCAGCACATGCTTGCACATATGCTCGTTCGTCTGGCACAATCGGCACATTAATAATTAAATAATTTGAATAGTGATCCGCGCTTGGCGCGGATTTTTTGCGTTCCTCGCTGATCCTTGGGCAAAAAGAAACCATATTTCTTTGTCGAAGGTAAGCAGGAGCGGTTTAGCCTCTCGGAACAAAGGAATGGGCCAGGCAACGTTTGCTGGGTGATAAACAAACAACAACAGGGTGCCATCAGGCACTCTGTTGTTGTTAATAGCGGTCATTCAGCCAAGAACCAACCGATCGTCGGACAGTTTATTTCCGCTGATTTTCTCAAATTCTCCGAGAAGCTGCACTACAGTTAAATCTTTCTTCCGCTCTTGTTCGACATCGATCAGGACTCGGCCTTTATCCATCATTAGCAGACGGGTGCCCAGCCGGATAGCCTGCTCCATGTTATGGGTGACCATCAGTGTCGTCAGCTTCATTTCGCGGACAAGCTGTTCCGTCAACCTGGTGATCAGCTCAGCTCGCGCAGGGTCCAAAGCGGCGGTATGCTCGTCAAGAAGCAGGATATCCGGTTTGGTGAAAGTTGCCATCAACAAGCTGAGCGCTTGTCTTTCACCGCCGGAAAGGAGGCCTACCTTGGCTCCAAGCCGATCCTCGAGCCCCAAGCCGAGACGCTTGATCTGTTCACGGAACATGGAACGTTTGCCGGACGTAACCCCAAACCGAAGGCCGCGTGATTTACCGCGCATATAGGCCATTGCCAGATTCTCCTCAATGGACATATGGGGAGCCGTGCCGGCCATCGGATCTTGGAAGACGCGTCCGATCCAACGGCTGCGCTTATATTCAGGGAGATGATGGATAACGTTACCTTCAATGCGAACCTCGCCATAATCCGGTTTGGTAACGCCGGAAATGATATTCATCAATGTGGATTTGCCTGCGCCATTGCTTCCGATCACCGTGACGAAATCGCCGGCTTTCAGCTTCAAGTTAATCCCGTTCAGGGCGACTTTCTCGTCGGGAGTGCCCGGATTGAACAACTTCGATATTTTTGAAAGTTCAAGCATTATCGGTCACCCCCGGTAGTGTTATCGTTCTGCGTGCCGGCAAAGTGAGTAGAACGTTTTTTCGCCAAGTTTTTTTGCCTCCATGTGCGTTGAACGGAAGGAAGCACTAGAGCGATAATTACGATAATTGCAGTGATCAGCTTTAAGTCGGAAGCATCCAACCACTCGACCTGCAGCGCGATTGCGATTACGATACGATAGATGATGGACCCGAGAAGAACAGCTAACGTCGCACGGAAGACGGTAGCGGCTCCGAATATCGCTTCACCTATGATGACGGATGCCAAGCCGATTACGATCATCCCGATCCCCATTGAGATATCCGCGAATCCGGACTGCTGAGTGATCAATGCTCCCGATAATGCGACCAGGCCGTTAGACAAGCTGAGTCCCAAAATCGTCGTATTGTCTGTATTCGCGCCCAGACTGCGGATCATTCGGGAATTGTCGCCGGTCGCTCGGAGCGCCATACCCATGTCGGTATGCAGAAAACCATCAATCAGCAGCTTGACAACGATCACCAGAATGGGCATAAGAACGAGCGGACGGACGTCAGTGAACATCGTATCCATACCGAGCAAGGAGACATTCGGTTTGCCCATAATCCTCATATTGACGGAATAAAGGGCGATCATCATCAATATTCCGGACAGCAATCCGTTGATTTTTCCTTTGGTATGCAAGAGCCCCGTGCATACTCCCGCGATTAGACCGCCGCCTAAAGCAGCCAAGCAAGCAAGCCAAGGGGACGCCCCATTGGAAATGAGAATCGCGGCGATCGCTCCACCGGTCGCAAAGCTGCCGTCCACAGTCAAATCCGGGAAATTCAAAATCCGAAAAGTGATGTACACGCCCAGAGCCATTAAAGCATAGAGTAATCCTAGCTCAATCGATCCGGGTAACGAGTCAATCAATGACTCCATCATGAGATGTGCCTCCTTCTTAATGTAAAAGGGGTGGACATTAGGCTTTTGTCCACCGCTTAAAATGGCATCTATTGAATAATGTTATTCTTCTGGTCCTTGACAGCACTCTTCATAGCATCGGTAACTTCGATTCCTTGAGCATTGGCCGCCTTCAAATTCAAGATAACATCGAGCTTATCGGGCACGGTTACTTTCATATCGGCTGGTTTCTTGCCGTTTTTCAGAATGTCCGCTGCCATTTGTCCGACTTGGTATCCGTGGTCGTAATATTTGAATCCAACAGTGGCAAACGCGCCTTTTTCGACAGTATCGCGATCGCTGGAGAAGAAAGGAATCTTCTTGTCATTCGCGACTTTCAAGATTGTATCCACGCCGCTTACGACTGTATTATCCAACGTAATGTAAATCGCATCAACACGGCCGGCAAGCGATTCGGCTGCCTGCTTTACCTCTGACGTATTAGTAACAGGCGCTTTGATTAGCTCGATGCCATGTTTGGTAAGAGCCTTTTTAGCATGATCAGTCATTACGACAGCGTTGGATTCTCCTTCATTAATGACGACACCGACTTTTTTAACCTTCGGGAAATTTTTGGCTATAAAGTCCATCAGACTGATGATGGCTTCCGGGTTCGTATCGGATGCCCCAGTAACGTTGCCGCCTGGCTTGTCCATATTGCTCACGATTTTGGCGCCCAGCGGATCGGTAACGGCTGCGAACAAGACCGGCGTATTCTTAACCTGTTGAACGACTGCCTGAGCGGAAGGGGTGGCGATTCCGATGACCAAGTCGTTTTTCCCTGAGGCGATTTTCTGGGCAATGGACAGGTTATTGGCAGAATCAGCTTGAGCGTTATTGTAATCTACTTTTAAGTTGCCGCCTTCGGTTAAGCCTGCATCTTTGAGCGCAGCCAAAATGCCGTTACGGGTCGCATCCAAAGAAGGATGTTCCACGTATTGGGATATCGCGAGTTGATACGTCTTTTTGTCAGTATTCCCGCCTCCGGATGTAGCATCCTTCGGTTTCTCGCCACAACCTGAAGCTGTAGCTAATAGTGCAGCAGTAAGAACAAAGAGCCCTAATTTCTTATTACCAATCTCAAAGATGCTGATGTTCATATCAGCGAGGCACGTTGGGTTTTCTGATTTGTGTTTTTCATAGTCAAAAATCCCTCCAGTATGATTGGTAGCGGTGACAGATGCTTTTATGTATGAAAGCGGTAAAGTAAAAGCACACAGTCGAATAAGACATGTCAGTACAGACATTATTCTATACTATATGGCATCTTTCAACCCGTCAAAGGTAATGATTTCTATAAAATATCGTAACCGATGGGATTTAGTTATTATGGTATGATCAATAAAAGGGAACTTGAATCCTATCAACATTCAGAGTTGGGGTGCGCTCGGTGGGTTATGTATTGCTATTGTTAGCTACGCTTTCCTGGAGTTTTGTCGGTATTTTGGTTAAAGCAGCATCGACGATGCTCGACAGCACTACCATTACTTTTGCCCGATTTTCAATCGGCGTAGTTTTTCTGGGACTTTTTTTGATTGTCAAAGGAAAAGGGATTAAGCTGCAGTTCCGCATGAAATGGATTTGGCTGGGAGCGCTCGGGAAAGCCTTGAATTACTTTTTCGAAAATATGGGATTGTCCATCGGCTACTCTTACGGGTATATCCTGGTAACTCCAGTTTCAACCGTTGCGCTGCTGCTCGTTTCTGTCTTTCTATTCAAAGAGAAGATAACGACCCGTGGAAGGATCGCAGCGGTGATGTGTGTGATTGGGGTGTTTGTTATTAGCTGGAACGGGATGCCGATCAAGCAAATTTTTGGAGGGAATTCTTTAACGACAATGCTCTTCGTGATTTCCGGGATCGGGGCTACCTTTCACGTGCTGAGCCAAAAAATCCTTGTCAAGGATATGGACGCAGGGAATATGAATTTTTCGGTCTTTTTCTGGGCCTCCTTAGTGATGCTGCTGCCGCTGCCATGGCAATTCGATTTCAAGGGAAGCGTCAGTGTGACGGCCGTCGGTGCATTAGTTCTGCTAGGACTCATTACCGGGATAAGCTTTTATTGGTTCTCGCAAGCTTTAGCCAAAGTGCCGTTCCCAGTGGCCGTTATTGTCAGCAATACGTCTGTGCTGTTCGCGATTTTATGGAGTTTTTTGTTCTACCGGGATCCGATTACAATGTATATTATTTGTGGAGCGGCTCTGTTTACTGCCGGACTGGTAGTTTTGAACCTCCCTGTGAAACAATCGAAACGGAAGGACGAGAAGTTGAACCCACTGAAGGGATAAAGATCACGGGAATTCCAGTTCATTTAAAGAAATATCCCAGAGCCGTCTTTCTTGGCTCCGGGATATTTTTTGTACTTTAAAGCTTATAATTCGCTCGCCATTGTGACGATTTCTTCATCACTTGTCTCTACGAGCGGGGATAAGTGGCCCTCATAGTGAATCCACAGCTCATGCAGCGCGCGTGTGCAGCCCACGTACAGCAGCTTGCCGTCCTGCGCATTCGCGCCATAACGGGTCTCATCGACATCGGTGAGAATCACCGCGTCGAACTCGAGACCCTTGGCGAGATACACAGGCAGGACGGACACGCCGCCGGCATAGCGGCGCTGCGAGGCGTCGATCAGCGTCGCCTCAACGTCAGCGCGGCCGAGCTCGCGATGCAGCGCCGCGCATTCCCGCTCGGTGCGGCCGATGACCGCGACCGTGCTCGCGCCTCCGGTGCGGCTCTTCGCGATCGCGGCGGCGATAGCCTCGACGCGCCGCGCTGCAACCGTTGGCAGCAGCTTGACCTTGTCGCCGCTGCGGAACACCGGGATGGCCGGCACGGCCGAGGGGACGCTGCGCGCCAGCACTACATTCGCGAATCGGATAATCTCCATGGTCGATCGGTAGCTTCGCTCCAGCTGATGGAAGGCGGTCGAGCCTTCCGGAAACAAACCCAACATTTCGCTCCAGTCGAGAATGCCCTGGTAGGCATGAATCCCTTGGGACAGGTCGCCCAAGATGGTGAAGGACCCGCTCTTCACGTGGCGATTCAATAACGCCACCTGAAAAGGAGAGAAGTCTTGCGCTTCATCGATCACGATGTGGTCGAACATCCGCTCACTATCGATGCCGAAGAAGCGGTCATGGATATGCAGGAGAGGTGCCAAGTCCTCCGGTTGTACTTCCCTTTTAGCTAACCCGCGTAAAGATGCAGCAGCAACAGCAGGCGGAAGGGGAGATGGCATAGCTCCTTCGGATGTGCCTCTTACGCCAAGCTTGCCGGATAACCACTCCGCATAAAAGGCGAATGGAGTATGGCTCGGCCAGCTTTTCATATAAGTGCGAAGCTTCGCTGAAGCTTTGCTCTTGTAATCCTTCCTGCGCCCAGGATCGCGAACCAGATCGAGCTCCATCTCGATCCACCGTTTGATCCGTGCATGTACACGTTCCTTGCGCTTATACACGGGATAATGCTTGTATTCGTCGCGGTACCAACTTTCGATCGTCTTTGCACTTAACTTAGCCATCTCCCACGGATGGAAATCTTCGTCAGGAAAAAAGGTCGATTCGTATCGATCCAATGCTTCATCAAGGATGCTCATGAATCCGATCCAACCCTTCCAACGTCCAGGAGCATATTCATCAATCTCGGGACGATCCGCTCCTGCTGCGAACCAGTGATTGTAGCGATCTGCTGGATTCGCCAGCTTCAGCTTTTCATCCAGCACATCGAATGTCCAATCTGCGAAAGTAGTCTGTTGAATACTGCCGACTCCAAGCTCTGGCAGCACAGAAGAGATGTAGTCAAGGAACATCTGGTTGGGGGCGAAGATGATCATTCGTTCCGCTTTGACTGTATCTCGATACTGGTACAGCAAGTAGGCTAATCGATGCAAGGCGACGGTAGTTTTGCCGCTTCCGGCTACCCCCTGGATGACCATTGCCGTGTTTCTCGCTGAACGAATAATCCGATCCTGCTCAGCTTGAATGGTGGATACGATGTCCCGCAGCTTATTGTCTTTGTTCTCGCCCAGTCGGTACAGTAAAAATTCATCATTCACAGACAGTTGATCACTGCCGCGCATATAAGTATCGACTACCCGCTGTAGGATCTGTTTGCGAACAACCAGATTTCGTTTGAGATAGACGAGCCCGTCAATTAATCCGTCAGGTGAATCATAGGCAGCCTTTTCTTCACCGCCATTGAAGGAATAGAACAAGCTGGCTACAGGAGCACGCCAATCGATAATAAGCGGTTGACTCGTATCCGTGTTCTCTACACCGAACTTGCCGATGTACAAGGGCACTGTGGAAGCGGTTCCGCTCTCTTGAAAGTCCAGTCGGCCGAAATACGGCTCGGCTGTTGCCTGACTCATCTGCCTTCGTGCTTGCTCCCGTATGGAATCCATCGCTTGTTCGGTGTAATCATTTCCGTAGTAACGCGGAATGTTCTGCAATTCCTTTAATTTTGCGTCGATCCATCCAGAGGTGTGTTCCAGCTTCTTCAACTCTTCTTCAAAAGCGTTCTGCAGCTCGGTTTCCACGTTCCCATTCACCATCCATTCTGATTAACAATCCGTATTGAAAAGAGTATAATTATACCACTTACATATATTTCTATCAAGTGATAGTGCCTTGATTTTTATTATTGTTGTTGACTTGTATTTTTGAGGATTAAGGTAAGCTTTTCCTAATAACATACGGATGCTATACTATTGAAATAACGAATGGAGGGATATGAGCTATGAGTTCCTTATACGAGATTAACGTGACTGCACCAAATGGAGAAACTACGACATTAGCTCCTTACAAGGGAGAAGTTTTACTTATTGTAAATGTTGCATCCAAGTGTGGATTGACACCGCAGTACGCTGGTCTTGAAGAACTTTACCAAAAGTACAAAGATCGCGGACTCCGCGTCCTTGGCTTCCCATCCAATGATTTTGCTGGTCAGGAACCAGGAACAATGGAAGAAATTCAACAATTTTGTTCCGTGAACTATGGGGTAACGTTCGATTTGTTCCAGAAGCTTCATGCGATTGGCGAAGAGCGTCATCCGCTTTACACGTGGCTTACTACAAAGTCGGATCAACCAGACACAGAAGTGACCTGGAATTTCGAGAAATTCCTGATTGATCGTGAAGGCAATTTGATTGAGCGATTCAGCCCTAAGATCGTTCCGGATGATGAAGCATTAGTTGGAGCTATTGAGCAAGCACTATAAAACTTAATTAGCATAAGGGGAAATGAAGACCATGAAACTTGGAGTAAGTTCGTACAGCCTTGTTGGCGCGATGAGAAATAAAGAAATGGACATTCTTGGCGCGATTCAGTGGGTTGCCGAGAATGGCGGGGAGCATATCGAGATCGTTCCGATCGAGTTCTCCTTAATCGATAATCCAGAGTTGATTCCCGCTATTCGTGAAAAAGCCGCTTCTGTGGGCATTGAGATCAGTAACTACGCCATCGGAGCGAACTTCATTACAGATACACGTGAGCAATTCGAAGCTGAGTTAGCAAGAGTGAAGAAACACGTTGATATTGCCAATGAACTGGGTGTCAAAAGAATGCGCCACGACATCGCTTTCCGTCCGATACCGGAAACAACTACCTCTTATTTTGAGCAGGATTTCCCGATCATGGTAGAAGCATGCGGGCACATTGCAGACTATGCAGCCCAATATGGGATTACAACGAGCATTGAGAATCATGGTTTTTATGTGCAAGCAAGCGAGAGAGTACTTCGCCTCATTCACGCTGTGGACCGCGCTAACTTCCGAACTACGATGGATGTAGGTAATTTCTTGTGTGTAGATGAGAATTCCGTATCAGCGGTTAAGAAAAGTATTGCCCAAGCTTCCATGGTTCATTTCAAAGATTTCTATATCCGCCCATCCTATCGTAATCCTGGGGAAGGTTGGTTCCAGTCCTCCGGGGGCAACTATTTGCGCGGAGCCGTGGTTGGACAGGGCGATATCGATATGCCGGAAGTGATCCGGATTGTAAAAGCGTCCGGTTATGATGGTTATTTGTCTCTTGAGTTCGAAGGGAAAGAAGAATGCAAATGGGCGGTTCAAGCTGGCCTGAGCAACATCAAGCGTTTGTGGGCTGAAGCGTGACAGCATCAACAAGGAACACGGATATGAACCATACTTTATTATCGATTGCCAGCTTACTGCCGTCCTTCACCAAATCCGAGAGAAGAGTAGCTGATGTTGTCCTGCAGGACGCTGAAGCTGCTGTGTATTCCTCGATTACGGATCTGGCGGAGAAGGCGAATGTAGGAGAGACTTCCGTTATAAGATTTTGCCGGAAACTCGGATTTCAGGGCTATCAGGAGTTCAAGCTATCAGTAGCACAGCAATTATCCAGTCCTGCGGAACAAATGGTCGGGGAGATCGAAGAGAGTGACAGTCTCTCGGCGATTATGCACAAAAGGACGGCACAGAATGCCCGAACGATCCAGAATAGCAGTTCACTGCTAAGTGAGCATTCTCTTCAAGCAGCGATCAATTTGTTCCTGCAAGCCAGAACGATCACTTTTCTAGGAGTGGGGTCATCTGGATTAACTGCTTTAGATGCCAAGTACCGGTTTTTCCGATTGGGGCTTCAAGTCAATGCGGAGACAGATACCCACACGATGCGAATGATTGCTTCCCTTGCTGGGACAGGCGACGTATTTATGGGTATTTCCACATCCGGCAGCACGAAGGATCTGGTAGATGCTTTCCGAATTGCTAAAGGGAATGGCGCGAGCACGATCTGTCTAACCGGACATGCTCGTTCACCAATTACGCAGTTCTCTGACACGGTCCTGCTGACAGCATCCAAGGAAACACCGTTACAAGGCGGTTCATTCGCGGCCAAGCTGGCACAAATCCATGCTCTGGATCTCATCACCACGATTCTGGCGCTTCAGCTCAAGGATGTTGCTTACGATGCCCTTGAAAAGACAGCCAAATCAGTGTTGGACAAGCTTTATTAGGTACGATGGCGGCGGCCAATATCTCGAATCTTCCTAGCCGGAATAAGGACTGCACGCAGCTGCTAGCAGTCGCCTTGTCCGGCTATTAGTCTTCGTGATTTTGTGCTGCAATATGGTATAATGGCACAAGGACAGGCAAAGGGGATATGGATGGATGATCATTGTAAGGAATTTAACCAAACAATTGGTTGACGGTACAGAAATATTGTCCAGAGTCAGCTTTCAAGCAGATAAAGGAGAACTGATTGCGCTTGTTGGAGGCAGCGGAAGCGGTAAGACGACACTCCTGAAGTGCATAGCGCTGCGCGACAAATGGACAGAAGGACAACTTATATATGACGGCAAAGACCTAACGACCCCGAAGTGGACAGACAGTATCAGATTACGCAAGGAATGGGTATATCTGGACGAGAAACCCACAATGAATAAGAATTTAACGGCATTAAGAGTTGTTCTCGGCGGAAGATTTTTTCATACCCCGATCTGGCGTAAGCTTACGGCAACCGTGTCCACTGATGAGCATATTCTAGGGATGGATTACCTGGAGAAGGTAGGCTTGCTGGACAAAGCGCATGAGAAGGTCGGCAAGTTAAGCGGCGGTGAGGTGCAGCGAGTAGCCATTGCCAGAGCGTTGGTCCAGGGGGCCAAGGTCATAATGGCAGATGAACCGATCAAAGGGTTGGACCCCAAATCGGCAGACCGTGTAATGGAGGATTTCAAGGCCTTATGTAAGAAAACCGAGCTTGTCGCGATTTGCAGTATGCAAAATTTGGACTTAGCGGAACGCTTTGCAACCCGAATTTGGGGGCTCTCGAATGGCAGAATAGTGCTCGACATTCCCGCCAGACGATTAACGCAATACGAAAAGAACCTTATTTTTTCATCCTAAAACAGGAAGGAACTAAGCTCTCATGAATTTACTACTTGAAAATAAATCCGTGCTCGTGACCGCTTCCAGCAAAGGCCTGGGTCTTGCTACGGCATTAGAATATGCGAGAGAAGGCGCGCGAGTAACGATTGCTAGCAGGAGTCTTGACCATCTGGAAGAAGCCTATGAGGCGATCAAGCAAGAGACAGGACAAAATGCGAATCGTGTCCAGTTAGACGTATCAAGCCCTTCGGATATTGCTGCTGCTGTTCGATCAGCTGCAGTAGCTGGTGAGGGATTAGATGTTCTGGTGACAAATGCAGGAGGACCTCCTGGAGGCTCCTTTACAGATTTTGACGACGCTGCATGGACGGCTGCCTTTCAGAGCAATCTAATGAGTGTCATTCGGTTAACTCGTGAAGCGCTTCCTTACTTCAAAGCCAGACAGGGCGGTAGAATCGTGAATTTGACATCGATCTCGATCAAGCAACCCATCCAGGATCTCATCTTATCCAACGTATTTCGTGCTGGAGTATATGCGCTAACCAAGAGCCTTGCAACTGAATTCGGCAAAGATCACATTCTCGTGAATACAGTAGCGCCAGGCCGCATCCTCACAGATCGCATTCGTCAATTAGATGAAAGAGCAGCCCAAGTCAGACAGATCAGCCCAGAAGAAGTGGAGAGCGGGTATATCTCCCAGATTCCATTAGGACGTTATGGTACTCCTGAAGAATTCGCCAAAGCGGTTGTTTTCTTAGGCTCTTTTGCAAATACATATGTTACAGGACAAGCTGTTCTTGTTGATGGTGGCATGATTAAGTCGTTGTAGAAAATACCTCATCTCTGCAGTTGCAATAGGATTCGATCCGCAGTATAATGACGTATGTGAATGACTGATATTCGAAATTGGTCAATCGGTCAGTTGATTGATCGGATATTTTGTCAGGCAAACCGTGGTTATCACAGCGGATTAAAGGAGTTGAGTCATATGGCTGTGGATCGTAAAGCTTGTATCGTTGAGGCGGCGGAGAAGTCGTTTACTTTGTTCGGGTACAAAGCAACTACGATGGATCAGGTCGCCAAGATTGCTAATGTGGGCAAAGGAACCATTTATACTTTTTTCACGAATAAAGAAGAACTCTTTGATGAAATCATGCGTAAGCTTATTGCTGAGATGAAGCTGCTTGCTGAACGGGTGTTACAGCCAGAGCAGCCGTTCTTCGAGAATTTGCAGGCGGCACTATATGCGCTGCTCGATTTCCGTCGGACCCATGAGCTTACTATTAAGCTCACTCATGAGATTCGAGATATGGGGACCCCGCAAGCTCAAGAAGGAATTCAGCAGATTGAGTCAGCCGTACTTGCTTTCATTACCCGAAAGGTGCAAGAAGCAGTCGATAAAGGTGAGATACGATCATGTGACCCGGAGATTACCGGTTTCGTCATGCTGAAGCTGTATGTGGCCTTTATATATGAATGGGAGAAGAACCATCAAGCACTAAGCAAAGAAGAGATTGCTAAGCTGTTTCGATTATATTTACTCGATGGGCTTTCAGTAAAATCATGATTGGGCCCTTTTTTTTGCAGCAGTATGACCAAATGAACAAATCAGTCAATATGTACTGGAGGTACAAACAGATGAATTCTAAACGTAAAAGTTCTTTAAGGAATGAATGGAGCTCATTATTTCGCAATCGTAAGCTACTGATCTCGGTATCAGCGGTGGCTCTTATCCCTTTGTTATACAGCTCTTTGTTTCTGTGGGCATTCTGGGATCCATATGATAAGCTCGACACTTTGCCGGTAGCCATTGTTAATCTTGACCAAGGAGCGATAATGGAGGGCAAAGAGTTTCATGTAGGGGACGAGTTCGTGCAGAAGATTAAAGAGACGGATGGATTTGACTGGCGTTTCGTCGATCAACAAGAAGCTATGGACGGATTGCGTAACAATCGTTATTACATCGGTCTGGAAATTCCAGAAGATTTCTCACAGAAAGCAACTGATGTTCTTAATGAACAGTCCGTTGCCGCGATGTTTCACTTTTATCCCAATGAAAGCTATAACTTTCTATCGTCCCAGATTGGTAAGACGGCCGTAGATCGTATGAAAGTCGAAATTTCTCAACAATTAACAAAAACTTATACCCAAACGATATTTACTACATTCAATAAGCTTTCGGATGGTTTAGTCCAGGCAGCAGATGGAGCTAAGAAATTATCTGAGGGCAGCATTACGGTGAATGATGGGTTGGTCCAAGTAAATTCGAATTTAGGTAAGCTCATGGAGGGCACACTCCCGATTCGGAATGGCATTATTGATCTGAATCATGGAGCTCAGCAGCTCAACAATGGATTGAACCAACTGCAGATTTCAAGCGGACAATTGGCAGGGGGGTTAACTGAGCTTAGTTCCGCACACAAGCAGCTTGTACTGGGCTCTGCACAAGCCGACGCTAGTATTACTAAGCTGAATAATGGGCTAACCGCTGCTGAGAAGGCAACGAATGAGTTAAAACAGGGAGCAGACGGATTATCAGTTGGTTTGGAGAAATGGGCAGCCGCTCATCCGGACTTGGCGAAGGACGAATCGTTACAACAATTAATTGGTGCAAGTAAGCAGGTGGCTAGCGGGACAGATTTACTAGCTGCTAGCAGTAAACAGCTTGCAGATGGTTCATCTCAATTATATGTTGGAAGCAAGACGCTTGCTCAGGGGATGACGACCTTTGGTGAGAAGTTGGATCAAGCTCAAGCAGGCGGCACTGCCCTTGCTGCAGGAACACAATCAGCAGTAAGCGGAGGAGCCGTGTTACTGAACGGGCTTTCCCAGTTGTCAGGAGGAGCAGATCAGCTCGCTGAGGGAACGAAACAGTTGAAGGATGGAACAGACCGGCTCACTGCAGGCTCCTCCCAGATTGTTAATGGCACTAATGAACTGTCGAGCAAGCTGCAGGAAGCTTCAACACAGACCAGCGAAGTTCACACAACCGACGCAACTTATAGTAAAATTGCTAATCCTGTACAAGTTGAGGAGGATGTAATCTCTCCAGTTCCTAACTATGGTACTGGCTTTGCACCTTATTTCATCTCATTAGGACTATTCGTGGGGTCTTTATTACTAACGATTGTGTTGCCATTGAAAGATACTTCTTTAATGCCTAGATCCGGTTTCAGCTGGTTTATGGGTAAATGGGGAATGATGTTATCCATTGGTGTCATACAGGCTGTTATTGTGGATATTGTTCTGTTATTCGGTCTTGGCATTGAAGTACAGAGCATTCCATACTTCATGTTGTTCAGTGTGTTGGTTAGTTGGACCTTCATGTCACTAGTGCAGTTCTTGGTTACAGCATTCGGAGACCCAGGTCGATTCTTTGCCATCATTATCTTGATCCTGCAATTGACAACATCGGCTGGAACATTCCCGTTGGAATTAATCCCTGCACCGCTGCAAGTATTCAATGCATGGCTGCCGATGTCCTACACGGTATCAGGATACAAAGCCGTTATTTCTAGCGGAGACTTCTCTTATCTTGGCCATAACGCACTTATCCTAGGTGCTTTTACTGTAGGAGCAAGCCTATTGACTTTAACGTACTTTATTGTGAATTTCCGCAAAAAGGCTCATTCTAAACAGAACGATCCATCACCAGCAGTAACAATCTAATAACTGCGACAAAAGGCAGCCATTTCTCTATTACGAGGAAGGCTGCCTTTGTTGATATTGACACAGCCCATGATACAAAAGTACAATCACTACGTATGCAACCCATTCCTTGGGAATCTTTTAAATAGAGAGGATGTTTGTTAGAAATGAAATTAACTAATAAAATAGGTGTTATCGTAGATAGCTTTGGTATAGGAGTTAGAGCCGGGCTGTTGAAAGCGAAAGAAGTTGGAGCAGAAGGTGTACAGATCTATGCGGTAAGCGGAGAGATGGACCCAGCAAACTTATCACCCGCGCAGCGTCGTGAATTGAAATCCTACATAGAATCCCTTGGTCTTGAAATCTCTGCTTTATGCGGTGACTTGGGTGGACATGGCTTCCAAGATGTCGGAGCAAATCCTGCGAAGATTGAGAAATCCAAGCGTATATTGGATCTGGCCAAGGAGTTAGGAACAAATATTGTTACTACACATATCGGGATTGTGCCGGATGATAAGAATGGCGCCACATACGCAGCTATGCAGCAATCCTGCGAAGAGCTTAGCCAATATGCCAGCAGCATGGGCGGATTTTTTGCAATCGAGACAGGTCCTGAGACTGCTGATCATCTTAAAGGATTCCTCGATACACTTAGCAGCAAAGGCGTGTCCGTTAACTTCGACCCAGCCAACATGGTAATGGTAACAGGCGATGATCCGGTACGCGGACTTCATATATTGAAAGATTACATTGTGCACACCCACGTGAAGGATGGCATCCGTTATAAAGAAGTAGATCCTCGTGAGGTGTATGGTTCTCTGGGCTATGAGCCGATGGATCATGGTAAAATTGCGAAGATGGTTAGCTCTGGAGAGATCTTCCGTGAAGTTCCACTTGGCGAAGGTAAAGTAGATTTCAAAGCTTATTTTCAAGCTGTCCAAGACATCGGCTACACAGGTTATTTGACGATCGAACGTGAAGTTGGCGATCAACCTGAAGTTGATATTCGTAAAGCCGTTGATTTCATCAAGATGTATCGATAATACCGATAATTCCACATTCCTGTTCAGTTGCCATAAATTGCGGCATGAATTATTGCATAAATGCATGCTACAATGAACAGGCACCAAACAAACTAGGCCGAAGCTAATATGCACGGGGGAACCAACTTTGGGGTGAAGCCGCATCAAAGCGGCCGGGTTAACTCTTTGATCCGAATCCGACAGCTAACCTCGCAGGCCGAAAGGGAGAGTGGATCGTTTTGAAGAAAATGAACAAACAGATTCTAGCAGGAGTACTTGCACTTAGCGTAATCGGAGGCACAGTCGGAGCAGGTGCAGCATCAGCAGCGCCAGTAACCGAATTGCCTAACAATAGCAACAACGTTAAGGTTTACTACAGCGTGCAACAAGGTAACTTGGCGGATGTACTGAATGGTAAATTTGACTTCTCGAAGCTGCAACAATGCTTCCCAGGCTTACAGCTGCAATTGCCAACCGGAACGCCTCAGCCGCAACCTGTAACGCCGACGCCGGTAACACCAGCGCCAGTAACGCCAACGCCGACACCAGCACCGGTAGCTCCAACTCCGGCGCCAATTAAGCCGACGCCTGTAACACCAACTCCTACACCGGTAAAACCTGCACCAGTGAAGCCAGCACCTGTTCAACCTACACAGCCTGGTCAATCAACTGGAACAGAGAGCTCCTATGCCAATCAAGTGATTTCACTTGTGAATCAAGAGCGTGCCAAAGCAGGACTGAAGCCTGTAACCAGTGATGCAGAATTGACTCGGATGGCGTTAGACAAAGCGAAAGATATGTACAACAATAACTATTTTGATCATACTTCACCGACTTTTGGTTCACCGTTTGATATGATGAAATCTTATAATATCTCTTACCGTTATGCTGGTGAGAACATTGCCAAAGGTCAACGCAACCCTCAAGAAGTAATGACAGCCTGGATGAACAGCCCTGGACATCGTCAAAATATTTTGAGCCCGAACTTCACGAAGATCGGTGTTGCTTACTACAACGGCGAATGGGTACAAGAATTTACAGGATAGGATAATCCATTTTAGTTAGGACCGCTGACTTTTGTCTGCGGTTTTTTTTTATACCTAACTCCCTAAAGAAACGTTGAACAGTGATTGGAGCCCATCTTCCTGCTCTCCTACGCGCCAAACTGAATTCAATCGCAAAGGAGCACTATAATTGTCAACAAAAAACACCGCCTATCCATTCGGATAAGCGGTGTTCCTTCAACTTCCCATTATACAATCGCATTCTCGCCCGTTAATTGAAATACTTGTTGGGCACAATATTCGATAATGTCGCTGCGGCGAACGATACCGATAAAGCGGTCCATGTCATCAACAACAGGAACGAAATTCTGCAGCTTGGCTTTGGAGATCAAATCACTCATGTTCGCATTAATGTGAACCGGCATATTATGGACTCGCATTGGAATTTCAGATAGTTGTACACGGTGAGCATTGTCGAAAGACACGTCTTCGTTATTCTTTAGGAACCAAAGTAAATCTCCTTCAGTAATCGTGCCTACATACTTGCCTTCTTCACTAAGAATGGGAACGGCTGTGTAACGGTGATATTCCATCCGCTCCAAAGCCTGACGAAGTGTTGATTGAGTAGTTAAACAAATCACTTCAAGTTTGGGGACTAGAAAAAAAGCAATATTCATGTAACAATCTCCTTCTCCATAATTCTTTCTCTATATGACAAACTCCATATCCATAAAGACCACACATCTCTTACCCATTATACCGTGTTTTGAAGCATTGCGTAAATTTTTTATATGGAAAATCCGTGAATATGGAACAATATGGATCTGAAAATAACACATTGCATCAACAATAAAAGGGGACACTACCTATGAGGTGAATATTATGTCGCGAAGACGAAACCGTTCGAATCGATTGGATGCTTTCAAAGCTGAGGTTATGAAAAAGCAAGGATATTCGGTTGATCCTAATCAACCCGACCAGGTTAAATACGAGGTAGCCAAGTCACTCGGTGTACCGCTTACCCAGGGTGACAACGGTCATCTTACAACAGAATCGGTTGGGAAAGTCGGCGGACAAATTGGCGGTGCTATGGTCAAAGAAATGGTGCGCATGGCGCAAGAGCAGTTAGCCAAAAACCCAAAGCAGAAGTAAGCGTCTCGCAGCTTAAAGCGTTTCTATCAAGAAACGCTCAAAGCTGTTGGGTGGCGAAAGTGTTATATTTTGGCCGATCTCATAGCTAAAATGTCATACATCCCCTCTTAAAATATACTAAGATGAAGTTGTAAATGGCAGCAGCCATAACTTTATCAGACTGTAAAGGGTCGGGAGGAGAATTGTATGAACAAGCTTGCTATTCATGGCGGGGTACCCGTTCGGACTACTGGATATGCGGATTGGCCGATATATGATGAGCTGGAGCTTAACTTGCTTAAGGAAGTTCTGGAATCAGGCAAATGGGGAGGAGCCGGGGGAGGTGCCAAACCCAATTATCAACCTAAGCTCCCTTTGATGGAGAAGCAATTCGCCGCTCTGCAGAACACACAATATGCGGTTAGTGTCGTGAATGGAACTGTTGCGATAACGGTTGCGCTTCAGGCGGCAGGGGTGAAATCCGGGGATGAAGTTATTATCCCGCCCTATACATTTATAGCCACTGCTACAGCATGTCTAGCCTATGGAGTCATTCCAGTGTTTGCCGATATTGAGGAAGATACTTTATTAATTGACCCGGAGAAAGTAGAAGCTCTGATAACGCCTAAGACAAAAGCAATCATCGCTGTTCATATTGCAGGGGCACCTGCTAACATGACACGCTTGACTGAAATAGCCACAAAGCACGGCATCGCATTGATTGAGGATGCTGCGCAAGCGGTAGGTGCCAGTTGGGAAGGTAAAGGGGTTGGCGGGATTGGGGATATCGGGACATTCAGCCTTCAATCCAGCAAAAACCTGAACTCAGGCGAAGGCGGTATCATTACAACGAACAAGCAACAATTGTGGGAAAATGCATGGTCCATCTGCAATGTTGGCCGTATTCCGAATGGCGGCTGGTATCAGCATGAGAAGATGGGGCAAAACTACCGCATGTCAGAATTCCAAGCAGCCATCGTAATTGCTCAGATGACACGTCTCGAGGAGCAGATGAAGAAGCGCGAGAACAATGCTGCTCGTCTGAATGAGCTTCTTGGCCAAATCGAAGGAATCAAATTAATCAAGCAAGATCCGCGCATTACACGTCATGCCTATCATTTATATATGTTTAAGCTCGATTCCGAAGTTACGTCACGCATTAATAAGGATGAATTCATTAAACGTATTCAAGCCGAGGGTGTACCTGTTGCATCTGGTTATGTTCCGCTCAATAAGAATGTAGCTGTATTAGATGCGACTGAAGCATGGACTGGTACACGGACAACATATGATTGTCCGGTTTGTGAGCGGTTATGTGAGAAGGAAGCACTATGGTTGACGCAAAATGTATTATTATCAGACGATCAAGCTATGGTTGATATTGCAGAAGCTGTTCAGAAAGTAATTCGTTCATTCTAAAAAATAGGGGTAACTTATAAAGGATTCCATCCTTTTCGGCTAAAGCCGGGAGGATGGAATCCTTTTTGGTATCGAATTGACTTACAACTCTAACACTTGCTGCCAGATGCCGGAATCAACTGGGATGCCATGCTCCAAATTATAGTTCCGGGTACTAAGAGCAGATTCCCCAGGATAGCGTATGCTGCCATTCTCGTCCGTAGGAACACTGTTATGCAGATCATCCAGAATTTCTTCCAATCGTTGAGCTAGTACCCCTTGCTCCGGTAGTCGCCCATAATCAAAAGCGATGAATATTTGAGAAAGGGCATATTCCCCATCCAACTTCCCGACATCATAAGTGGACGAACCTCCTGATAGAAGGACGGCAACCAGATCGAGCATCAAGGAAAGTCCGGAGCCTTTCCAATACCCAATCGGGAGTGGACGGCGGGACTTTGTGATTGCGGCAGGATCTCTAGACAATCGGCCTTCTTCATCATACCCGCCGTCGAATGGAAGCTGCTCTCCATTCAATGAATATGTATTCAATTTGCCATAAGAATACTGGGACATCGCTATATCAAGTACAATCGGTCCTTGCTCTCTTGGAACAGCGAGGACGAGGGGATTGTTGCCAATCTTACTGTCCTTTGCCCCCCACGCAGGCATATTAGGCATTGTATTCGTCCAGCAGATCCCGATACAACCCGCTTCTGCTGCTTGCCATCCATACGAACCAGCGCGCAGCCAATGATTCGTATTGCGCAGAGCGACAACGCCAACTCCATGCTGCTTGGCTAATGAAATGGCGCGGTCCATGGAGAAGGTTGCATTGAGATTGCCGGGTCCCAATCTGCCATCCCAGCGTTCAATGGCTCCTAATTCGTCCGTTCGAACAGGCTCTGCATGAATATCAATTATCCCTTTGTTAACATTGCTAATAAATGCAGGAAAGCGGTTCAAGCCATGAGAATACACTCCGTCACAGCTCGTCTGGGTGAATAATTGGGAGCAAAGTTCTGCACGTGCTTCTGTAAAGCCATGATTAAGGAGGATCCGTTTTAACTGGGCTTTCATTTCAACAAAAGGAATTCTGAGCATGGAACGATTCACTCCTTGTTAGTTATGTCTGTTATTCAGCCACTTGGTCTCTACATAGTATAACGGAATTTTATGCGCTAAGTAAGAGTTGCGGAAGGGTTGCAACTAGCAATCTTCCCTTTTTGCTAGGGAGGTGATACAATACAAGAACCTTTTTGACTATTTTATATATAAGTTGAAAGCGTTTGCTAGCCAAGACGGAAAGGAACGATCGGATTGAGACGATTAAGAGCTGGGGTTGCAGTGGCTGTAGTTACAGCATGCTCGATGGGATTGCTTGCCGCTTGTTCATTCTCTTCAATATGGACAAAGGATCAGCAGAAACCGAATGCTTCCAAAGATCATGTTACGTTTGTGATCAATAGTCTTGGGATTGGGTTCCCAGATGGGCTTGATGAGAATAACAATCCCTATCTCCAATATATGGAGTCCAACACCAATACAGATATTAATATCATTCTTCCGCCGTCTGATGGATATAGAGAGAAGTTGAACGTGATCATGTCCTCAGGCAACAAGCCGGATATGATTAGTGTATTCGACGACGTCTGGATAGCGAATTACGTGAACCAGAATGCATTAATGCCGCTTGATGACATCATTGACAAGTTCGGACCTGATCTGAAAGCTAGAATTCCGAAGGAAGCTTGGGACAAAGTTACATTCAACGGCAAAATATATGCTATCCCCAGCCTCAATGAGGTGAAGGGTATCGAGCTCATGTATGCGCGCAAGGATTGGTTAGATCGGCTCGGCTTGAAACCGCCGAAGACATTGGATGAATACTATACAGTCATAAAAGCATTCAAAGAACAAGACCCGGACGGGAATGGCAAGCATGATACGATCGGACTCCTCATGACGGAATACTTGGGTAGATCCGCTCCATTCTTCGGAGCGTTCGGTGTGCAATTGAACCAATGGACGACAAGAGACGGGCAAATGGTTAACTCGAACATCCTGCCTGAGACGAAGGAGGCGCTCGGCTTTCTATCCAGGCTTTATAAGGAAGGCCTGTTGGATCAGGAGTTTCCGCTTAACAAGATCCGCAATCTGGACGAGAAAGTATCAACCGGGAAGGTAGGATTATTTTCTGCAGCTTGGTATGATACCCGAGGTCCTATTGAGACGAACAAAAAGCTTGATCCTAATGCAGAGTGGATCCCTCTAGACTTTCCAGTAGGGCCAAGAGGCGAAAAAGGCGTTTATAATACAGATCTTGTCCGTCATTATGAGGTAATTCCGATAGAAAGCAAGAACGCGGAAGCCGTAGTTCGAGTGTTGAATTTCATCGCTGGTGACGGCTACAGTAATCTGAAGCTAGGCTTCGAGAATCAAATATGGTCGCGTCAGAACGGAAAGATGGTGACCAATTTTGCGGAGCATAACAAGCATTTGTATAGAGGAATTTACTTATCCCTGGTTGATGTAGGTCAACCGGATCTGGTAAAGGCCAGACTAGACTCGCTAGGTGAGCATTTTCATCTATATGACAATTTACAGTTAATAGAAAATAATTTAATTAAGAACGAGTTTTATGGGATGCCTACCCCGGCGATGGAGAGGTACAAGTCGAAGCTATCGATACTTCAGGAAGTTTTCACGAAAATTATTATTGGGGTCTCTACATTGGACGAATTCGATACCTATGTAGAGAGGTGGAAGCAAGAGGGCGGGAACGAAATCACAAAAGAAGTAAATGCTTGGTACCGTAACAGTAAATAAATTTCTGAAATTACTAATCATTCGCGATTGTGTAAGGAAGTGAGTTATGATGACGCGTTTAATCCAGTGGACGTACCGGCAGTATACGCAAAAGATTCAGCTGAGGCTTACTTTGTACTTTCTATTCATACTGCTGCCTCTTGTGGCTATCAGTCTATTCTCCAATGTCAAGTCAAGAGAAGTATTGCTGGAGCAAACCGCTGATCGAACAAAAGCCGCGCTCAATTCATCCATGGATTATATGGATCTGACCCTTCAGAATGTGGAGGAAATATCAACCTTAGTTGCAACGGATACGAACGTCCTACGGCTGTCAGATCAGATCGGACCTACACTGACACCGCAAGCGGTTGTCAACTTCATGGATATATTGAAGCATTTTACAAATGTTACTTCTATCAATCACATGGTCTCCCAAATATCGATCTATCATTCTCGAACGCAGATGATTGTATCTTCTGTAAATGGCACGAAACATGTTCAAGATCCACTACAACAGCAGTGGTTGCGGCAAGTTGCTCAGAAAAGCGGAACCGGAATCAGTTACATGCTGCCTGAGGATACTACGGGTCTGGATAAGCTGACGGTTGGCAATATTCTCGGGACGGACAGCATTTCTTTGGTGCGTACATTGGATCTCAACAATATCGATCGGCAGCCTGATCTGTTGATTGTAACGATCGATAAGAACAAGCTGCTTAATCTGATCCGTTCGTTGTTACCTTCTCCGCAAGCTCAGATCTACTTGTACACGAACAATCAGAAGCTGGTTACTGGAACCGGCAGCGGGGATCCGAACCCGCTAAATGTACATGAGAACGATCCCGATGTATTCTCAGTCAAGAGCGATTCCCGCTATTACAAATGGTCACTCGTCATGCTCCAGCCCATGAAGGAGTTGTATGAAGGGACCGATCCGCTCAGGCTATATACGTATTTAATTATCGGGATCAGCGTATTGTTGGCTTTCTGGATAGCATGGGCTGTATATAGCGGAATCGCGTCGCCAGTTCAAAAGCTATATCACGGGATGCGAGGGGTCGGCAGCGGTAAGTTCAATATTCAACTCGAGAACGAACGGAAGGATGAGTTCGGTTATTTGACCAAAGCGTTTAACCAGATGGTTCAGAATCAGAAGGACTTGATCGAGAATTTCTATGAGCAGCGGCTTCGTCTGACGGATACGGAGCTCAAGTTTCTTCAGTCTCAGATCAACCCGCATTTCTTGTATAACACACTCGATTCGATATATTGGGCAGCCAAAAATTATGAAGCAGATGAAATAAGTGAGATGGTGCTTCATTTGTCGAAGTTTTTCCGGCTTAGCCTGAATAAAGGCAGAGATACATTCACAGTTCAGGAAACTGTAGAGCACTTGCACTATTATATACGAGTACAGCAGCTTCGGTTTCTGGACAAGTTCTCTGTCCTATACGAGGTGCAGGAGGAAAGTAAATCGGTTCCCATCTTGAAGTTATTGTTACAACCCCTTGTTGAGAATGCCATTCTGCATGGACTGGAGCATAAGCCTAAGGGTGGAGTACTGATAGTATCCAGCAGGATTGAGGGCGAATATTTATTGCTTACGGTCGAGGATAACGGAGAAGGAATTCCGACTGAGCGTCTTGCTTATATTCAAGAACAGTTAAGTAAAATATCCGAGGATGAGGAGCTGGAACTCTCATTCGCAAGCGAGTCGGTTCAAGATTTGTACGCGCTTCGCAATGTATTGTCGCGTATCAAGATGCTGTACGGGCCTCAAGCGAGCCTAACCGTAATCAGCAAGGAAGGAAGCGGCACCGTATCGATGGTATCGTTGCCTCTGGAGCGTTGCCAAGCACAGCTTAACTTGTACAACAAGAAATGGCCTGTATTACAATTCGGAGAGGAGACTTGAGCATGAATCTGCTTATCGTAGAGGACGAGCTTCGGTTATGTAACAGTTTGGTTAACAATTTTGCTTGGGAATCATACGGGATTGAAGTAATTGGAATGGCCCACAACGGACTTCAGGCGATCGAGCTTATAGAACGTCGTAAGCCAGATATAGTGATTCTCGACATACAGATGCCAGGTATGGATGGACTGACCTTAGCTCGTCATATTCAGGGATTGAACACGCTGACCAAGATGATCATTCTGAGCGGTCATGATAATTTCAGCTACGCCCAGACTGCTATGGAGCTCGGAGTTGTGAAATATTTACTGAAACCTGCGGGAGATGAAGAAATTCTAGAATCGGTCCTAGAAGCTGCCAAGCAGCTCCGGGAGGAACTTGAGCGCAGACACAATCAAGCAGAGCTGCAGCAGAAATGGATGCAACATCTTCCTCACTTGCAGAACAATTTCTTCTTGAACTGGGTATCCGGTAAATACGAGACATGGGAAGTGTTAGAACGGAGTCTGGACGTTCAGATCAGCCTGAATGCGGATACCCGGTTCGCTCTAGCCGTTGTGGACATGGACCCTCTTCCCGAGCAGGAAAAGAGATTTACTTCTCAGGATGCTTCTCTTTTGCAATTCTCCTTGAGTAGTATTTCACGTGAGATGCTGCAGGATTGTTGGATCTGCTCCGACCCGATCGGACATACGATAGTGCTGTTTCCCATGCAGTCGGATAAGAATGCAAATGAGCATCTATTGGTCGTGAATACGGAGATTGCCCGATTATTATCCAATGTCAAAGCATGTCTGAAGCTAACAGCCAGTGCCGGGATCGGCGGAGGCTGTGGAAGTATTGACGATGTTCCGCTTCTATACTCGCAAGCTTGCAGTGCACTGCAAAGCCGTATTCTCTACGGTAGAGATATTGCTATTCCATATCGTGAAACCCCTGGGCGGACACCCGTACTAGCCGTCGAGCCGAACCTGGAGAAGTCGCTGGAGATTGCCCTTCAAACCGGTGACGAACCAAAAGCATTGGAAACTGTTGAGCTGCTCTGGAAGCATGGGATGAGTAGGGCAGAATCCATCGAAGATGTTCATGAGAATGTCCTGTATTGGAGCAGCCTGCTCATTCGTACGATCCAGAAGCAAGGATGGATCATAAAAGAGTTGGTCGGTGATGACTACACCTATTTACAGAATCACAAGCTGCTTACCGGCAAAGAGCAAATCTATGACTGGTTGCTTCGAATTGTTCGCAGTGTAATTGCTTATGTGCACAAACAACGCAGTACAACAAGCCACCAGATGGTGAAGTCGATTCTTGGTATTGTGGAGAATGAGATGGATCAGGAAATTACCCTTCACACGGTCGCGGATCGTCTGTACTTGAATTCCTCTTACCTTAGCCGGCTATTCAAGCAAGAAACCGGCAAATCATTCTCGAACTACGTTTTGGAGCGGAAGATGGAACGTGCCAAAGCGGCGCTTGTTGACGGAGCCAAAATCAGTGAAGCCGCCAGCATGGTCGGCTATCATGACGGGAGTTATTTCACTCGTGTATTCCGCAAGTTCTGGGGAGTGACTCCTGGGGAGATTCGATCGACCGTGTAGGGACGTCTGGATAATGGCATGAGTACAGTTCATTCATCTAGGACCTCTGGAATAATCACTTCCAGAGGTTTTTTCTATGCCTGAAAAGGGTGTTAATCAAGAGATCCTATGAAACAGTATTCAAAGTACCAAAACTGGTCATCAATGTCCGATACAAATTAATCTTCTATTTGCTACACTTGTTCCATTGAATCTCCTTCCGGTACGAAGACAGCGCTTCCAGCAATTTTCAATCGGAATAGATGATTATACAGATGAGGGGGAGAGTTGTATGAAGCCAGACGTATCTCATCCGACGACAGTTTCCAGACGTTCACCGTCTAAGCAGCTGTGGGTGGATATTCGCAAAGATTGGGATTTATATTTGGCTTTGGTGCCCGGCATTGCGTTTTTGCTTTTATTCAAATATACGCCAATGTATGGGATCATTATTGCTTTTAAGGACTTCAACATTTTTGATGGGATGGCAGCTAGCGAGTGGGTTGGGTTGAAGCATTTTGAGAAACTGTTCTCATCGGAAAGCTTCTTGAATGTGTTTCAGAATACTTTAATTATCTCGTTGTACAAAATTGTATTTCTATTCCCGCTTCCTATTATCGTAGCCATCTTACTGAATGAATTGAAAAACATGGCATTCAAGAAGGGCATCCAGACGGTCATTTATTTACCGCATTTCCTGTCCTGGGTTATCGTAAGCGGATTGTTCATAGACATGCTGTCCATTAATGGAGGAATCGTCAACCGAATACTCATAGGCCTTGGCGGGGAACCAATACGCTTTTTCCTTGACAGTGATATTTTCCGCTCCGTCTTGATATTTACAGCGGGTTGGAAAGAGGTGGGCTGGAGCACTATCGTATATTTGGCGGCTCTCACGAGCATTGATCCTCAATTATACGAAGCAGCCAAAATCGATGGTGCGAATCGCTGGAAGCAAACTTTGCACATAACGCTTCCGGGACTTATTCCCATCATCCTGCTCATGTTTATTCTCCGGCTCGGCAATATTCTGGAAGCTGGTACTGAGCAAATTCTCGTTATGTACAATCCTGGCGTCTATAACGTTGCCGATGTTATTGGAACGTACGTTTACCGGATTGGGCTGGGTAATCAGGATTACAGCTTCTCTACTGCAGTCGGATTGTTCGATTCCGTCATCGCGTTCTTCCTGATTCTTTCGGGTAACGCCTTAAGCCGGAAATATCTGCAACGGGGAATTTGGTGACATACAAGAAAGGGGGACTCCGCAAATGAAAATTGCTGATGCTGCTGCGGTCCGAAGAGGATCTTCCAACACCATTAAAATATCTTTAGGTGAAAAATTGTTCTCAGTTTTCAATTATGTGTTTTTTATTTTGCTCGGTCTAACGACTATATTCCCGTTTTTGAATTTGATCGCGAAATCGCTTAGCGGCGAAGAGGCCGTCGTATCGGGGAAGGTGACACTGCTTCCAGTAGATCTTCAGTTCGGAACATACCGTTATGTAATCGAAAATTCGATGTTTTTGAACGCATTCAAAGTTTCTGTAACGGTAACGATTGTGGGCACGGCACTTGCGTTGTTCATGACTACATTAGCTGCTTACCCGCTCTCCAAGCCAAGACTTCGTGGACGTAAATGGTTTATTCTGATGTACATTTTCACCATGCTGTTCAGCGGAGGTTTGATTCCGACTTACTTGCTTATGCAGAATCTTCATTTGCTCAACACACTGCCTGTTCTTTTCCTGCCGGCTATGGTGAGCGTGTACAACATGCTGATCATAAAGAGCTATTTTGAAAGCTTACCTGATGAGTTAGAGGAGTCAGCCAAGCTTGACGGTGCGAGTAACCTCACGATACTGTGGCGGATTATTCTGCCGCTATCGATGCCGGTATTAGCTACGATCGCATTATTCTTCGCGGTTCATTTCTGGAACGATTATGTGACATCACTGATTTATATTAACTCAGCCGATCTAAAGCCTTTGCAGTTGTATTTGAAGGAGCTGTTCGTCTCTTCGAGCGACGTCTTCCTCCGCTCGGGTCAAGAGGTTAACGTCGATGCAGCGATGAATGTATCACCGCAAGCGATTCAAGCGGCATCCATCATTCTGGCTACTCTGCCGATCCTGCTCATTTATCCGTTTCTGCAAAAGTATTTCGTGAAGGGCGTTTTAGTAGGCTCTGTAAAAGGATAATTTGATACCAAGATCTGAAGGGAGGTGATGGACAGTCCCCGGATTCACACCAGAAGCATTGGATTTAAGTTGTAACCGATAATGAGTGCCACATTTAAAGGGAGGTTCATCCATGTTCAAAAAGACATTAACCGTGCTATCGATAGCTACATTGGCTACTACGCTTGCTGCTTGCGGCGGCGGAACCGATACCAAAACGAGCGGTTCAACAACGAGCCCAAGTCCTACAGCTACAGCAACAGCAAATAAGCCGAAGCCTGAATTTAAAGCTCTGATTCAATACGGTCGATTTGATCCGAACGCAGAAGTAGTAGCCAAATATTTGAACGAAAAAACAGGATACAAAGTTACTTATGAGATGCTGCCTGTTGAAAATCCGGACGACAAATTAAACCTCCTGATGGCCAGCAAAGAGAAATATGACTTCATGATTCTCGGCTCAGGACAGTATGCCAAACTAGCTGCATCTGGAGCATTGGAACCCATTGATGAGCTTGTAAGTAAGTATGGTACTAATTTGAAAAGTGTGATTAGCCAGACTACCTGGAACGGAGCTAAACTGGGCGGAAAAACTTATGGGATTCCACAATCAGGAACAGGTCTAATCGTTAATACTGCACTTATTACTCGCCAAGATTGGATAGACGAGCTTGGTCTGAAAGCACCTACGACCCGCGATGAGCTGTATACGTTCCTGAAGACGATCAAGGAAAAGAAGAACGTCATTCCACTTACTGGCGGCAAAAGCCCGATGGTGTCTGAAATCGCTTCAACATTCGGCATTACAACCGGTTGGCAGGAAGCAAACGGAAAGATCACGCATTATGTAGAAAATCCGGCGATGAAGCAATACCTGGCATTTATGAAGAAATTGTACGATGAGAAGTTGATCGATGCGGAGTGGGCCATTAACCAAGGTAACAAACTGATCGAGAATTTCACAAGCGGAAAAGCGGCTATGATGGTGAATGGTTACTACAATGCTCCGACTGTACAGAACGCCCTGGTGAAAAACTTCCCAACTGCAAAAATAGCACAGCTGCCATACCTCAAAGGGGATAACGGCAAAACGCAAGTGGTAGGTGCGGGTAGTATCGCTTATTATGTCGCTATTCCTAAATGGGCGGAAAATAAAGATGAAGTCATGAAGTACCTGGATCTGAAGTTGGATAAAGAAATTCACAAAGTAGCTTCAATTGGTCAGGAAGGCGTTCACCATAAAGTGGAGAACGGCAATTATTTCCCGATTTTGCCGAAATTTAATGATGAGTACAACAATGCAAGTGCATTCTTGACCGGTACTGATGAGAAGAACTACCCAATCTACTGGCAGGCTCGCGTTAGAAAAGATCCTATTCTGACAGAAGCTTTCACTAAAAACCAAGATAACGCTAAAGGCAGCGTGGTTTCTGATCCGCTTTCATTTGCACCGCCGCTTGATGCGATCGCCAAAAACGGACAAAAGCTTAACAAATTAATGGAAGATACTTTCATTAAGTATATAACTGGCGGAGATTCACTTGATAACTATGACAAGTTCCTTGCACAATGGAAATCAGAAGGCGGAGACGAAATGATTAAAGCCGCCAATGAATGGATCGCAACAACCAAGAAGTAATGAATTCGTAATGAAGAAGAACCCGCTGGCAGATGGCAGTGGGTTCTTCCTATTATAGATGCAGTAGCACCTATAGCGTAAAAAGACCCACGCTTCTCATAAGAGAAGAGTGGGTCTCGATAATTTATGCCATTAATTAAAATTGAATTTCTTTTCCTTGTGCAGCTGATTCGTAGATTCCGCATAGGATCTTCATCATTTCCACACCGTCTTCAACTGGGCTAAGTGTCTCTTTGCGGCCTAGGCATACGTCGACAAAGTGATTGATCTCGTCTTGGAAACCAGCTACGAAATCGAAGGACAGGTTGTTGATTTGAGGAGTAACGTTCAGGATCGTATCGTACTTCTCTGTAACAATGGCTAATTCCGGCTCCAACTCAACGCCGCCTTTGTCCCCGTACAGCTTAACCGTCAATTCGTCTTTCTTAGCATGTAACGTGAAGCTTACATCAACCAGGATGGAAGCACCGTTCTCAAAACGGATTACGGCATTAGCCATATCTTCTACCGTATTGATTTCAGCATTGTAATCCGCTGCTTTGTAAAAGTTCAAGTTCTTGACGTTAGAACGGTTACCAAGCTTATTGTAAGTATTACCGCTTACTGATTTCACTTTAGGACGGCCCATCAAGTACCAGCAAAGGTCGATAACGTGAACACCCACATCGATCAGAGGACCGCCGCCGGAACGCTCTACATCAGAGAACCAGCCGCCTGGGTTACCTAACTTACGGATACATGAAGCTTTGGCATAGTAGATCTCGCCTAGATCGCCATTATTAAGGAATTCCTTAACGATCCGTGTGTTGGAAGCGTAACGGCGTACAAAACCGACTTGAAGCAGCTTGCCGCTTTTACGAACGGCTTGCTCCACTTCATAAGCTTCAGCAACTGTCTTACACAGAGGTTTCTCACAAAGTACGTTCTTTCCTGCTTCAAGAGCAGCAATGCTAATTGGAGCGTGGGAATTATTCCATGTGCAAATGCTGATTGCATCCACATCCGGATTCGCGAGAAGAGCGTGATAATCCGTGTATACATTCGGAATTCCATATTTTTCTGCTTTTTCTTTGGCACGTTCTTCGTTTAAATCACATATTGCAATTAGTTGGACTTCAGGGTTGTTTTTGTAAGCATTCAGATGACTCTGAGAAATGGAACCAGCGCCTACTACGCCAATACGGACTACTTTGCTCATGGAATACACCTCATAAAATAAATTTAGTTTAGTGGGAATGAATCTTAATCATTATACAGCATGAATAGCGGGCCAAGCTAGTTCAATTCCTTCACTTACAAGCATTTGTTGGAACTGCTTCAATTGGTCTGGTGAGTTACGCACTTCACGAGGCTTTAACCCGTGTTCCAGGCAGTAGGCAGCCAAATAACCGGCAGCTTCACCAATGTTCCATTCTACTGGATGCAGTCTGTAACAACCGTTCGTAATGTGAGTAACTCCCAAGTTCTTACAAGCGGGCAATAAGTTGTTCACTCGGATTGGAATTAAACTGCCGAGCGGGATCTGGAAAGGCAGAGAAGAGATGTCGATATAATGACGATCTGCAGTACTCGGGTGCAAATCAATACGGTAACAGCCAACACCGACTGAGTCGAAGAATGTCTCGGCTTTGCCGTCAGGTCTGCAGTCTGTTGCAACGTGTTGCTCCACTACGGTGAACTCAGCTTTGATTCTGCGGGATTCACGAATATAGGGATACTTTGCCAAACCATCTTCAGTACCTACGATGTCTTTGCGCAAGCGCAAGCCTGGGTAGCCTTGTCCGCCATCAGGACGCGGCGCTTCTGTTTGCAGCCAGTATAGAAGGGAGAAGCTGAGCTGTCTTGCATCCTCAAGATGCTTTTGGCGGTCTTCCTCGCTAACGTCAATTACAGATTCAAGCCAGTAATCGTTCTGTGGCCAATTGACCAACGTCACATTGCTATCGAACGTGCCTGCCAGGAAATTGTTCTTATCGACAATTTGTCTGTAATAGAATAGAGAGAAGCGCTCTGTTCCTGGGAACAGTTCGTATGTTACCGTTTCTAATGTATGTGGGCGAACGCCGCTCCAGCTAAGAAGCTTGTCCGGCCAAAAGCTAGCTTTGTATTCCCGCCAGAAATCGTAATTGGCTGGTCTCTCGATTGTGTGATCTTCGCCTTCTCTGTAATCCATCGCAAAGCAGTAAGTAAAACCTTGCATATCCATCGGATCGGCATCACCATCAAGAGCATGAGGCTCGCCGGTCTGAGCTTTCGATTCTGCACCAGTTACATATTCGACACCAGCTAGCGGCAATACATCACCGCACTCGGTAGCATCGATGAAGTATGGAGCCTGAAGCTCGATATGTTCACCTGTGTTAAGGTTACGAACAGTAGCGGATACAACGTCGTCACCATCCGTTTGGGCTTGTTCAACCACATGGTATGTGAGCAGGAGCAGCTTCCCGCTATGAATGAAAGGCGCAAGCATTTGCTGGATTACAGCAAGAGCCGTGCGAGGTTCATGACACAATCGGCTAACATTCCCGTTGCCGGGGTTTAGCTTCACATTTGCTCTAGCTTCTGGCGTTAGCGGGAAATGATCGCGATAATAATCGCGCACACCCTCGCGGAACTGTCTGTAGCTGCGAGTAGAACCGAATTGCTCAATCCAGGGATGCTCATCAGGCGGGACTGCTTGACTTGTTAATTGTCCCCCAATCCAATCCGTTTCTTCTGTCATGATGACGGATTGTCCGCGTTTGGCGGCAGCTAGTGCTGCTGCACAACCGCCTGTTCCGCCGCCGATGATGACAATATCGGCCTGCAATACTCTATTCATGAGAATGTCCTCCACCTTCTTAGGATTGGGTTTGCTATGCCTGCGGCATAGATAGTACCATTGTAGTTGCTGTAACTTGGTTAGAATAGAGACAATGATGACTTCTTTTGGTAATCTAATGCTTCATTTAAAATACGATGTGTATCTAAGTCAGCTAGCTCTAATTGTATAATGGAGTTTATATCCGAATATGTCAATCATTTTGGAGGTAATTTCTATAATGGTTCACAATTGTCGTTGCAGGCAGCTAATTATTGTTGAATCACAAGCGTTTTCTTCAACTCGTGCCTCACTAAAAATGCTCGAATATTCGCAGCAACAAAGCACCTGGAATAAGATTGAAGAAATTCAGACGGTTATAGGGAAGAATGGATTAACTAAAGACAAATGTGAAGGGGATAGGAAGACGCCGATAGGATTGTTCAGAATTGGAACTGGCTTCGGTACACATGCTGCTCCTGATTCCTGTCACTGGCCTTACCGTTTGACCAGTCAGAATGATTTTTGGGTGGACGATCCCGACTCGGCAGATTATAATCAATGGGTACGTTATGAAGGAGATCCGCACAAGCGGTGGAAATCTTTCGAGCGGCTTGCCATACCTGCATATGCATATGCCGCGGTTATTGAGTATAACGTATATCCTGTTATTCCTGGAAAAGGCAGTGCGATCTTCATGCACGTATGGCAGGGTCCGGAATCTCCTACAGCGGGTTGTGTAGCGATGTCTAAGGAGGACATGAAGAGGCTGCTTCAGTGGTTATCACCGGAACATAACCCTCATATCGCAATAGGTACACAACATGAACTGACACAAATCATTCCATTTGCACAAACAAATCATACCACTAGGGGGAACTGAACGATGCCAGATATGTTAGTGAAGCTATATGAATTGCCGCAGGCTGCTCCTGTTATGAGCAAATTAGCTGAGAGCGGGATAGAGATTAGACGACCGATTGCTCCGGAAAAGCATGTGGTTGTACAATGGGTGCGCGAGCATTTCAATGAAGGATGGGCAAGCGAGACCGAGGTAGCTTTCACGAATCAACCTGTATCCTGCTTCATTGCGATTGAGAATGGAACCATTATCGGATTCGCTTGCTACGAAGCGACTTGTAAAAATTACTTCGGACCTACCGGGGTTTCGTTACAAGCACGAGGCAGGGGTGTCGGAACAGGATTACTCATTGCTTCCATGCACGCCTTGCATGAACTAGGATACGGGTATGCTGTTATTGGCGGAGCAGGTCCTGTGGAGTATTATAATAAGACAGTTGGAGCGATCCCTATCGAGAACTCCGTTCCGGGAATTTATCGAGGCATGTTGAAATTGTAATCTCATCTCAAGCAAGTAATAACAGCGTCCTGGATCTATTCCAGAGACGCTGTTATTATTTGAGAACAAATATGGACTTCGTGAACAGCTGGCACTCAGAGAGCGCTTCTTGATTTTGGACTAGGTTTCCACGTGCATAGACTAGTGGCCATGGCGCCAACCGAAATATTCATTATGGATAAGAGAAAGGTTTCCGCTGAGAAAATCAGTCCGCCCAAACTTACGATAAATGCATCCAACCCGAAGATAATGATGCCTACATTAATGGAAGAGGATCTTGCAAGATAGTGAGCCAGCAGATCCATTCCGCCCGTACTTAGATCGTAGCGCAGCATAATGCCGAACCCGCAACCAATGAACAGACCGCCGATCATAGAACTAACAGGTGGAGACAGCTCGACCATATAAAGAAAGTGATATTGGAACGGCTGGATCAAATCGATCAGGATCGAAGAGACCAGTAATCCTTGAAGGCTGTTGAAGAATAGATTGCGATGGTGAAACCATGACAATAGGAAAATGGGAACACTGCATATTACGCTGGCTACACCTACATTCAGATCCGTCAAATAACTGAGCATCAGTGCAATTCCAATAATCCCCCCGTCCAATACTTCAAAGGGCACCAGGAAAAAGTCGATCCCAACCGCTAATAATAAGCTTCCTGTTAGGATGGCCGCTATTTTTTGTAACAACTGCAACTCGATCAGCTCCTGCCCGTAGGACATGTCTTAGATGAATATGATAGATGAGCCCCATTTATTCCCTCTTGAACTCGTGATGTGAACTGGTAAGATGGCAACAGGAAACAAGTGTCGACCAATGGAGGATAGATAGAGAATGGAGAAAGTAGTAGAAGTTGGAGAAGCAGTAGTAAGTCCGGAGGGTATCCGGTATTTGGGAAGATTGTATACGCTCAGGTTGGCTTTACAGCAGCAATGGTTCGCCAAAGCTAGCATAGAAGGCAGTTGGAAAATTCCAATGTATTATGAACCAGAGCAATCACGGTTCTTCATTCAAATCGATGGACAGTTCATGGAGTGCACACTCATTCAACATAGGGAATTGGATCAGGAACGCATACATATGGAAGTTGGATTATTCAGACAGCTTAAGGATCGTTGGATGGATCAAAAAACGGGAAATATTGAATCAAGATAAATTGAATATTTCCCAGGTAAGCGCAGTAATCGCTAAGAACCGTCAAAATTCAGTAGTTTTCATAGATTATTGCGGTTGTGATTTCATATCCTGCCAACTGATGTCGAAACAGCTACTCTTGGGGGTCATTCGTACGACTAGATGACTCCGATGCACTTGAGTATAAAGCCTCAATGCGTCGGATAGATGACAATACTTGCTCACGCAGCTCATAGGGCTTTAAGACTTTGATGCGGGGTCCTTGACTTAATACGAATTCAGTTGCGGAATGCAGGTTGTGAAAATCAACGGACAGAGGAATCCAGCCTTGTTCCGGATCAAGTGAGCCTATATGATTCACTTGTACGTAAAGAGCTTGTCGAATAACTCTCTCGATTGAAGGATCGATAAGAACCTCTGCCGGATAACGCGGCAATTGCTGCTTCAGATCACTCTTGGACTGCTCCCAATAGCGGGCAAGATCGAAGCCTTCAGGACGGTTCGCCTTCTGTTCTAATAGATTAGCGCTGCGGATTCGGGAAACCCGATAGGTCCGGATAATGCCGTCTTCAGTAGAAGCTGCGAGGTACCATGCAGTTCCTTTGGCGATTAGGCCAAGTGGATTCACTAATCGTTGGGGTAACGGATGTGCACTCTCTGCATCGCTCAGCTTCTGATACGTAAATTGCAGCATACGCTCCTCCCATACGGCAGTGAGAAGAAGCTGCAGAAATGGCGAGGCTTCCTCACGGCGAGACCAACCAGCTTCATCAATAAGAAGACGTTGCTTGGCATATTCAGCCTGCTGACGAAGTCCCGGGGCGAGAGCTGCAGACAGCTTCATAAAAGCGGCATCCGATGATTGCTCCAGTCCAAGATCGGAGAGAAGACGGGCTGGGCTGCCAAGAAACAAGCTGCGGGTCTCGGCATCGTTAAGAGCATTGAGCCGGAAGTGATAGCCTTCCTGAATTGACCATCCTCCTCCGCTGCCGCGTTCGGCATAGACCGGTATACCTGCAGCGCTTAGGGTTTCCATATCGCGTTGAATCGTTCTTTCGGATACTTCCAGTCGTTCCGCCATCTCTTGAGCGGTCATCTTCCGATGCACCTCCAGTAACAACATCAGAGAGAGTAATCGATCTGCACGCATATTTCCAACAGCTCCGTTTCTGGCTTCATCAATTATTTTGATTGTATCACAGTAATAAGACAGGAGTTGTCGTATTAGAAGGATATGATGAATAAGTAAGCAAGAATGACATTTCAAGATCGGGAGGCTGGATTCATATGGGGAAATTATCGGGACAAGTTGCGGTAGTAGCAGGGGCTACGAGAGGTGCCGGGAGGGCAATTGCTATGATGCTGGGAGCCGAAGGGGCAACCGTATATGTAACGGGACGCAGCGTTCGCGGTAAACCAGCTACAGAAGGCAGGAAGGAGACGATTGAAGAGACAGCGGAGCTCGTTACTCAGATGGGCGGCGTCGGAATCGCTGTACGTGTGGACCATACCGTGGAGTCTGAGGTTCGTGCTTTGTTCGAACGTATTCGAGAGGAACAGAACGGGCAATTGGATGTGTTGGTGAACGATGTGTGGGGCGGAGACGAGCTTACGAAATGGGAGGTTCCTTTCTGGCAGCATTCGCTTCATAATGGGTTGCTGATGCAGGAGCGAGCCGTACATTCGCACATTATAACAAGCTATTACGGAGTCCCGCTAATGGTAGAACGCGGACATGGACTAGTGATCGAGATTACCGATGGGATCGATTATAAATACCGAGGAAACTTGTATTATAGTTTGGTCAAAATAAGTAATATTCACTTGGCGGAAGCGATGGCTGCTGATCTGCATAAGCATAATGTTACAGCATTGGCGGTGACTCCAGGATTTCTTCGCTCCGAGGCGATGCTTGATTTATTCGGCGTAACCGAGAGCAACTGGAAGGACGGAGCTGCCAAGGAACCGCATTTCATTGCATCAGAGACCCCATTCTTTGTGGGCAGGGCTGTAGCGTGTCTCGCGGCTGATCCGAACGTTAGGGAGAAGAGCGGACAAACTTTAAGCTCATGGGGGTTGTCCGATGAATATGGCTTCACGGATCAGGATGGTTCCAGGCCTCACTGGGGCAATTACTACAAGAAGCATGTTTTACACGAAGAGTAGTTACATGAATTGAAGGAATGTTTAGGGCTTTCCAGTTAAATGGATAGTCCTTTTTACATATGCAAAACAAAGTGATGAAGAATGTTACAATAAGAACGAAATGTCAAATTTTTGGGAGGTCACTAATGGAATATCAAACCTATTTTCGTAATCGAATGGAGCAGCATATAAACGAGCTGAACGAATGGTTGTCCATTCCCAGCATATCTGCACTGTCGGAACACAAATCAGATGTAATCCGAGCATCAAATTGGCTTGCGGATGCATTAACACGTGCTGGTCTTGAAAATGTAAAGATTCATCAAACGGACGGCCACCCCATAGTTTACGCTGATCATTTGCATGCCGAGGGAAAACCAACGGTCTTGGTGTACGGGCATTATGATGTTCAGCCGGTTGATCCTCTTCATTTGTGGGTAACGCCGCCCTTCCAACCCGAAGTTCGCGAGGGGAAGCTCTATGCTAGAGGTGCGACGGACGACAAGGGACAGCTCTTCCTGCACATTAAAGCTATAGAGTCGATTCTTCAACAAGAGGGATCATTGCCAGTCAACATCAAATTTTGCATTGAAGGTGAGGAAGAAATCAGCAGTCCCCATCTGCCGTCTTTTTTGGATAGCCATCGGGAGAATTTGACAGCTGATTTAGTATTAATTTCCGATACAGCGTTGCTTGAAAAAGGAAAACCGGCAATCTGCACGGGACTTCGCGGACTTTGTTCGCTTGATGTTAGTGTAAAGACTGCTAATACGGATCTCCATTCCGGCTCGTTCGGAGGCGGTGTTCCCAATGCGCTGCATGCCCTTGTCTCACTTTTGGGTTCGTTACATGATGAGCGTGGCCTTGTAACGATCCCCGGTTTTTATGATGATGTACCGCCGCTTTCGGACTTGATGAAAGATGAGTTTGCGAGACTTAATTTCGATGAAGAGAAACTGAAGGAAGAGCTTGGCTTAACCGCATTATTCGGAGAAGAAGGATACACGTTCGTAGAACGAATAGGAGCCCGACCTACACTCGAGATAAACGGCATTCACGGTGGTTTTCAAGGGGAGGGGACGAAGACCGTTATTCCCTGTGAAGCCCATGCCAAGATTACATGCAGGCTGGTAGGAAACCAAAACCCTGAGGATATTCTTGATAAAATCGAGCATCATCTAGTGAAGGGTACTCCGGTAGGCGCAAAATTAACTGTGACCAAACGTGAGAGAGGGAATCCGTTTACGATTGATCCATCGATTCCCATGCTGCAAAAAGCCGCTGATGCTTACGAACGTGTGTACGGGATACGTCCAGTGTTTACCAAAGGCGGGGGGTCGATTCCGATCGTCGAGACTTTCTCACGTGTATTATCCGCTCCTGTAGTCTTAATGGGATTTGGCCTTCCCGATGAGAACCTGCACGCTCCGAATGAACATTTTCACTTGGACAACTTTCACAAAGGGCTTCTAACCATAGTTGAGTTCTTAAAAATCATATAAATTTAAACGTTTGATAAGGGAGTGCATATACGAAAGCCCTCTTTTGGGGTAAACTGAAGTATTGGATGAAATTAGTTATTATTAGGAGAGCAGCGGAAATGACGATTACTTTTACACAATTAGGTATACGGGATGAAATAGTTGACACTTTGAGCGAAGGCGGATTGGTGACACCCACTCCTGTTCAGGAGCGGGCGATACCAGTCGTTCTAAAAGGGCGCGATGTGATTGTCCAGGCACAGACAGGGACAGGGAAAACTCTCGCTTTCGTGCTTCCCATTCTTCAGACAATCAATCCCCATGAGGATCGTGTGCAAGCCCTTATCGTAACACCTACTAGGGAGCTGGCCATTCAGATTACGTCTGAAGTGAAGAAGCTTAAGGAAGCCGTGGGTGCAAGAGTGTTAGCGGCTTACGGAGGACAAGATGTCACAGCTCAAATCCATAAATTAAGAGAAACCCCTTCTATCATTATTGCAACTCCAGGAAGGCTTCTGGATCATATAAGACGAGGCACGATACAGTTGGATCAGCTCTCCATGCTTATATTGGATGAAGCGGACCAAATGCTGCATATGGGTTTTCTTAAAGAAGTGGAAGAGATTATTGCAGAGACACCATCCGATCGGCAAACGATGCTTTTCTCTGCAACAATGCCCGATAACGTGAAGCGGCTAGCAGCTAACTATATGCGGGATCCGCACGACATTCACGTACAAGGCAAGCGGATTACACTTGAAGGCATCGATCAAGTTATTATTGAAACGACTGACCGGGCTAAGCAAGAAACATTAATCTCCATGTTGGAGCATTATCAGCCTTATTTGGCAGTTGTTTTCTGCAGGACGAAGATTCGGGCCAAAAAGTTGACTGAAGCCTTATCAGCACATGGATTCAATGTCGATGAACTGCATGGCGACCTTACTCAATCTAAGCGTGAGCAAGTGATGAAGAGGTTCCGCGATGCCAGATTGCAAATCTTAGTGGCAACTGATGTTGCAGCACGCGGATTAGATGTGGAAGGTGTCACTCACGTGTTCAACTATGACATTCCGCAGGATGCGGAGAGTTACATTCATCGCATTGGACGGACGGGACGAGCTGGGCACACGGGTTCAGCCTTTACTTTCGCGGCTCCTCGCGATGAAGAGTATGTGGAACAAATCCAACGCGAGATCGGGATGACGCTGGAGCGCCGCGAGATGGATAGAGGCAGTAACGAGAGAGAGCCGAGGGAAAGACAAGGCGAGGCTGCTGCGAAATCGAGCAGTGGACGAAGCGGCGGGCGCAGCTCACGCGACAGTGCACGCACGCGAGGAGCTGGTGCTCGAGGCAGTGAGCGCGGTGCATCGCGCGGAGCAGGTGCTCGAAGCGGCGAACGCGGTACATCGCGCGGAGCCGGTGCCCGAGGCAGCGAACGCGGTTCATCGCGCGATTCTGTTCGAGGAGCAGGACGGTCAGCAAGATCAGATGGCCGCAATGCGGAGCGTTCATCGGAGACAAAGCCAGTGAGCGGTTATGGATTGTCGCGTGGCAACGAGCAGCTCAGTACACGCGGTGAGAGCAGCTTCCGAGGCACAGTGCTTGCATCAGCGAGATTGTCCAAGGATAATGGTGCAGGACAAGCAATCACTAGAGTAAATGAACCTAAGGCAGATCGTTCATCTGAAAAACCGGTTAGCGGTTATGCACTGGCAGCGAAAAACAACAAGCGAAGCGGTCGTGGAGACATTGGCTCAAGGGGAGCAGGTCCAACTACGGCGAAACCGGTGAGCGGCTTTGCGCAATCGCGAGACAGTGAGTCTCGTAGCGGAAAAGCGGGCAGCGGCTCACGAGGAGCTGCTCGCGGAGTGTTAGCCGCAGGCGGGAACGATCGTTCACGCGATAGTGATGAATGGTCGAATAATAAGCGCAACAGCGGCAAGCAGGGCCGTGGAGCAGCAGTCTCTTCCAAGCGGAGTTCTCAGCCAACCAGTGTAAGTTCTCGAGGACGTACTAATCAATCTACTCGAAGAGGAAAGTAATAACCTACTATAGGATAAGCTGTATACCAAGTTGTAAGGCTAACTGGTACACAGCTTTTTGCTGTTTCGTGGTCTACCCGAAATAAAAACCCCGCAGCATCATTCGCTGCGGAGTCATTTCTGGTTCCTAATAAAGATTAATGAACACTTACATCCATGGGCTCTGTCTCATAGGCGCGGAGAAGAGGGAGGAGCTCGTCTTTATCTGTTATTCGGTTATCTAACCATCGGCTGATTGCGGGTTCATCCAGAATAACAGGCATCCGTTCGTAATAATTGGACACCACTCGATTAGAAGCGGTAGTCAGAATGGTGCATGTGCGATACTCCGACCCGTCTGGGAAATCCCATACATCATAGAGACCTGCGATGCCGAATACTTTTTGGTCGGGAAATTTGAATTCGACGCTCTTCGTTATTTTACCTTCCTGCAGAACACCGTAGAATGCATCGGTAGGGATCACACATCTGCATTTGGAGAAATTACGCTTATAGCCTCTTTTCTCATGGATCGTCTCGCTTGGCGCATTAATCGAATCTTTGGCCCAGAACGGAAACATCCCCCAAGTATACATATCAAGACACACTTCATTCTGATTTGAAAACATGACTGGTATTGGTTGACTTGGGTGTAAATCGCCTTTGGCATAACCAATCAGCACTTTATCAATCGAGAAACGTTCGGCAAGTTCAGTAGTGTCCGCGGATAGAGAGAATCGAGTGAACATGAGGGACAAGCACCACCTTTTTCTCACAGTATCTTCTGTTTTGGCCATAATATGCATACCGCGGCAAACATCCAATTGAAGGTGTTGGCAAGTAGAGAAGAGTTGCAACTTGAATACAAACATAGGGTGAGGTATGATCAAGCTTGATAACACAGGTTAGACAGGAGTGCATGACATATGATTACACGTACCGTTACTCATTCGGAGGGCGGCAAGCGACTGCATCGATACTTACGATCTTTACTGCCTAACATCCCTTTGGGCCAAATCTATAAAATGATTGATCAAGGTCAAGTCAGAGTAAACGGAAAAAGAAAAAAGCAGAATTACGAAATGGTCGCAGGCGACGAACTCACTCTGTTCATGGAGGAGGAGGCTTACAAGAAAGCTGGCGATGGTCCTGACAAGAAACCGAAATTCTCCGGGGTTAGCTCACAGCTCGATGTGATCTTTGAAGATACAGAGCTATTGGTAGTGAACAAACCAGTTGGAATGCTCACCCATCCTGATCAGATTGAACAAAAGGATACGCTCATCTCGCGGGTTCATGCTTATTTGTACAGAAAAGGCGAGCTTGACAGCCAACTATTCCAACCGGCATCAGCCAATCGTTTAGATAGGAATACGAGCGGACTAGTTCTGATTGGTAAAACGGCTGGGATGCTGCATCAGCTCAACCAGTGGATTCAGAAGCGTGAGATGGAGAAGTACTATGTAACAATCGTGGAAGGAAAACTAACAGGGAGTTCCTCAATATCCGGTACTCTTGTCCGCGATGAGAGCAGCAACCGTACTCGTGTTATAAATCCAGCATCTTCTAAAACGACATCAAATGGACCTGTAAAAGAAATGGAAGCGACAACGAATTATCGAGTGCTGCAAACGGGGAACGAATATACGCTGGTTGAAGTTGAGCTGATTAGCGGACGCACCCACCAGATTCGTACTCACTTTCAGAGCATCGGCCATTCTTTGTTAGGAGACATCAAGTATGGCGGCAAGGCTGTTGCTGAAGTCAACTATCAGCTTCTTCATGCCTGGAAGACCGTAATGCCGGATGGACGTACGTTTACGGCTCCATTACCTGACCTGTTCAGTCAAATGTTGCGGCTGAAGGGAATTACTTACACCTTGCAATGAGTATACAAGTCTATTTATTATCTGGTGTAGCTACAAGCGCAGACTTCATGCATCCTATAAGCGCTGCTCTTGAGGAACGTTATTTGAGGGCCGGGAGCGAAGCGTTCTTTCATTTTCTTCACCCTTATGGCACATGGGAGCGCAGATTAATAGATCAGTTAAATGAAGCGAGACAAGATATTTCCAGAAAGTCAATCCATAATATGGCGTCTAGTCGAGGCAAACTTCTTGGCGAGTCTATCATGCAGAGTGGAAGAGACCATGATATTGTTCTGATCGGGCATAGTGCAGGCGGGATTGCTGCCATCCATGCTGCTTCAATTCTGAAGAATAATGGTGTTCGCATTTCCAATATCGTTCAGATTGGTTGTCCCAAACATGCGGTCCCAGTGTCCTTTCGAGATCGCACCCTGTATGCGTATGGAGTAAAAGAAGGCAATAATAAAGGTTCAGATCCGATCGTGCGAATAGGTACATGGGGAGGATGGGAGAAAGGAAATAATGGCTGGCCGCTCTGGAATTCCAAGCTGTATGCACCTTGTAAGATCAGCACATTCCCATTAGTAGGCGGACATACTGATTATTTTCGTTCTAGTCATCCTTATCACAATGACCATGGGATATCCAATCTAGAACTTACTACAGACGTTATATGGAATTTTATTAACCCCATTAAATAATTATCATTAAAGGAGATAACCGGGCATGCAGATTAAAATCCTAGAGGCAACTATGAGCCATTCGAAGGAAGACGGGTATGTAGGGCGTGTTCTTTTTGAGGTTGAGTCCCACAGTAATGCTTATGAAATTACGCTGCAAAGCAAAAGCAAGAAGGATTGGAGCTATGCGCTCAACTTCTCTCAGGATTCTGGCAAAGAGGAAGAAATATTAGCGGTAGAGGATGCTTTGGAAGAAGATGATGAGCTTTTCGACCTGTTAGTGGACACTGCATTAAATAGTTTATGACGTTAATTACCCACGGGATGCTATTCAATCTTGGCTCCATAGGAACGGCTGAACGCGCCTGCTTGTGCGATATCGATACGAACGCCGCGAATATCGAAAGATTTGAAATCTACACCGTCCACGACTGCTCCTCTTAGATCCGCCCTTTAATTTAGCATTGCCAAGACGAACGCGGGTCAGATCAGTCTCGCGTAAGTCAGCTTTCTCCAGATTGCAATGTGATAAATCAGTTTCGACGAATCGAACACCGCGTAAGGATTGCTTCGGGAGATTGGCATTGCGTAAGTTGGCATAAGACCAGTCTCCCCGCTCTATCGTGATCCCGTCCAGACTAGCTTCCACAAAATCGGATCCAATCATCTTACATTCCGAGAATTTGGCAACAAATAGATTAGCTGCCGTGAAGGAACAATTCGTAAAGGCAGAGCTGGCATGTGCCGATCCATTGAACTCAGCGCCAGAGAAATCACAATCGATGAATTGGCAGGTAAGTGTAGTCACTTCACTGAGGCGGCAATTGCGAAATCGACATTGAATAAAAACGCTGTGCTGCATCATTTTCTCCGAAAAGTCTTGATTGCTGAAATCTACACCCTCGTAATGCTGGCTATTAAAAGTATACATTTTCGCCCCCGCTTAACTTACTTTGTAAAGTCTAGTATAAACGACTAGCGAGCAATTGCCATTTTTTTGTTATAATTGAAGCAACTATGACTCTTTTTAAGGCGGTGTGAGTACATTGGATAAAAGGACCCAAACCCTTTCCGCGGATATTTGTGAGGATCCCTGCGCTGGGACAGATGCCGATCTTCAATTGATGAAAGAACGGATGATCAGTGATTCTACCGCGACAGAAATGGCGGATGTCTTAAAAACATTGGGGGATCCGACCAGAATCAAGCTCATTTATGCGCTTCTGGCCAAAGAACTATGTGTTCATGATCTTTCTGTCCTTCTAGGTATGGGGCAATCTGCTGTCTCTCATCAGCTTCGATACTTGCGCAACATGCGTATTGTGAAACGGCGCAAAGCGGGAAAGACGGTTTTTTACTCCTTGGACGACGAACATATCGAACAGCTATTCGGTCAAACCTTGCAGCATCTTACTCATCACTAATTTCGAGTGTTTATTGTTGATTCTGTTTTAGGGTTCATTCCGTACGAGATCACAGGAGGTAAGAGTTGTGGGTAAAATTATTATCTTTGTTCTGCTCTGGCGGTTATTAGGGAATCCAATTCTCGCCATTCTCGTGTTGCTTGCCATTCTATACCTCATTGATCGACGATTTTTCGGCTTCACACCCAGCTTCGTCAAGCCATTCAAGCGAAGCAGACGCCTCAGCCAGCTGCGCCAAGAATTAGTGGCCAATCCGCATCACACGAGAAATAAGCTGGAAGCAGCGAGGCTATTAATAGAGAAGAAGCAATATACAGCGGCGTTGGAATACTTGGATCAGGTTCGTCCCATTATGGAAGACTCACCTGAGGTGCTTTATGAGATTGGATATTGTTACTTGAAGCTTGGGCGAGTGGAGGAAGGGGAGAAGCTGATTCTCCAGAGCCTGGAGATGAATCCAAGGCTCAAGTTCGGAGAACCTTATCTGCGTCTAGGAGAAGCAGTGGCTTCTGTTTATCCGGAGAAAGCAATCGGTTATTTGGAGCAGTTCCGGAGTGAGCATTCGTCATCCTGTGAAGCCTATTATCGGCTAGGGAAACTATATGCTCAGCTTGGCCGCACACAAGAGGCGGCGGCAGCATTTAAGGCGACTATACAGATGTATCGGTCCTTGCCGAAATACAAGCGGCGCACGGAACGCCGATGGGCTATTCTTGCTGGATTACAGAAGAAATAAGAGACTCATAAAAGCCTTCAGTTCCACTGTTACAGTGGCTCTGAAGGCTTTTGAACGTCTAAATGTAAGAGATCGGCTTCAACGCAGCTCTCCATTCGTTGAACTTACCAAGCGCATAGCCTTGTTCAATCGCGTGGCGGGCCATATAGATTCCTTCCTCGATCGATCCGCTTTTGCCGCATACCCACAGGCGAACCGCACTATTCAGCAGAACAGAGTTAAGGAATGGGAGCTCGGCTTCGTTCTTGAGAACTGCAACGGCTGTCCTTGCCTGCAAAGCAGGGCTCCATTCCAGATCAGGTTGCTCCACCATGAGTTCTAGGGTCTCTGGGTCAACAATGAAAAGCTCACTGCTGCCATCACGAATGATATAGGTTCTTGTTCGTTTATCAACCGCCAGATCCTCTGAACCTTCCACGCCCTGAGCGACAATTCCGTGAGTGACGCCAAGCCTCAGCATGAGGTTCGTTATTTTCTCGAATACTGTACCGTGGAAAACACCTACCGCCATATAGGATGATTCTGCGAAACGCAATAATTTCTCGGCTGTATTATACACTGTGCGAAGACCTAATTGACGACGGGTTTCTCGAAGCATCCCAAGAGGAGGACACCATACTTCAGTTGGGACGAACAGGAACCCGCTTCGCTGAGCGGCGTCTATTAAGGCGCTCCCGGGAGCGTGAGCTGCCTCAATATCGAGTTCTTTCAACACATCCAATAAAGTAACTCCCCATTTGGGCGGTAAGCTCGAGGTGCCATGCAAGACAGTAGGCAATCCGCATGCGGCTAGTACGAAGGCGGTAGGGAGAGTGGCATAAAAGGATCGAGTACGTCCGTCATAGGGACCCGCACAATCCAGGCTGCCAGGTATAGGATGAGTTAGCCGATGTTCACGGAGTGAATCAATAAAGGCAAGCAGCTCTTCCGGGGATTCCATCTTAATTCGCTCTGCAACGAGGAAAGCCCCGATCTGAACTGGAGTTGCAGTCCCGTCAAGTATCGATTCGGCTGCTAGACGCGCCTCCTCATATGTGAGGTCGCGTGCGCCGCGTTTACCGCGTCCCACTTCTTTGAGTAACGAAATCATCGTCTCCGGCCTCCTTTGTTCTCTTTATTCTCCTGCAGCAGCTGATACACCGATACGATGGAGGTGGCAACATCCGCTATTCTTTTGCGGTCATTCATCGCCTGCTTGCGAAGCAATTCATAAGCCTCCGCTTCCGAGATATGTTTCATTTCACTCAGAATTCGTTTAGCTTGATCGATCCACTTGCGTTCCTCCAGACGCGAAAGTAACTGCTCGCGCTCTTGGTGCCATGCCGTCCTCTGGAAATAATGATTCACGCTTAACAGCAAGGAACAATGGATTTCTAAGCTGTTCATGCCGGGACCGATCATGCCGTCAATACCAGGGTCCAATTGACATTCATGACTTGGAAAAGTGATTTGATCACACCACCATAGAACAGGCATACTCTTGATGGATGTGACACGCTTTCTCCAACATTCCACTTCGGCCGGTTCCACACATAATAGGGCAGCATCTACCTTGATCATGCTTACAAAGAGTTGTTCTTCTGTACTCGCCGCATAAACGCGAAACCCCATATCTGATAGAAGCGTTTCAGGCAGCAGGGGAGGTTTATTTGGAGCGGAATCATGAATGAGGACAAAAGATTGGAGCATTATTCAACCCCCTTGTTGGCAAGTTACAAATCACGTCAGTTAATATACCATATAATATAGCATAGTCCAATAATTATTGTCGATAACCTAAATTTGTTTATTATTTCAGAAATAATATGTTAGGTTTATTGACGTATTGATAAATGCATTCTATAATAAGCCTATCGGCACAAAGAGGTGCCAACGAATTCTTACCATTCTTCACAGTTGTTCCTATCCGCTACACTGACGTATCTGGATGGTCGTTTTAAACATTAAATGAATCCATTAATCGAAGCCGTCACAACATCTGTGACTGCTGCCGGCAATGAGGCCGATCGACGTTCTGCACCCGTGCAGGCAACGTCTGTCGGCCTTTTCTATGTATCGATTCTAATATTCATTAGGGGGAGATTCGTATGGCAAGTGGAAAAGGATTTATGCACAGCGGTCACAAGGGGTCTTTGTTCAGCTCCTTTCTTTACTTCGACATGAGTTTTATGGTGTGGGTGTTACTCGGTCCGTTAGCGGTCATTATTGCTGGAGATTTTGAATTGGATGCGGGTCAAAAGGCGACTTTGGTGGCACTTCCTACTTTAGGAGGTTCTATTCTAAGATTGGTGTTAGGTTATCTGACAGATCGAATCGGTCCTAAGCTGACCGGGCAGATTGGTCTTGCTCTAACGCTCGCTCCACTTTTTTGGGGGTGGCAATTCGCCAATTCCATGACCGAGATGTACATGATCGCATTGCTGTTAGGAATCGCTGGCGCCAGCTTTGCAGCCGCATTACCGCTCGCAAGCCAATGGTATCCGCCGCAGTACCAAGGACTTGCAATGGGAATCGCAGGAGCAGGCAACAGCGGTACAATCTTCGCTACTTTATTCGCTAATCGGCTCGCTCAGCATTATGGAGATTGGCATATTGTTTTCGGTTTGGCAATGATACCCATTGCTCTAACCTTTCTGGTTTTTACCTTTCTTGCCAAGAACAGCCCGAATCGTCCTGCACCCAAGAAGCTGAGCGATTATAGAAATGTGCTGAAGCAAAAGGACTGTTGGATGTTCTCTGTTTTTTATAGTGTGACATTCGGCGGCTTTGTAGGGCTGGCTACTTATCTCACGATCTTCTTCAATACGCAATACGGGTTATCGCCTGTAAAAGCGGCAGATTTCACAACGATCTGTGTCATTGGAGGCAGCTTCTTCCGACCTGTTGGAGGTTGGCTGGCAGACAAGGTTGGCGGAATTCGGATGCTGATGGGGCTCTACGGAGTAATTGCTATTATGATGGCTGGAATATCCGCACTCCCCGGCATCGCACTTACTACCTCGATGCTGTTCATAGCCATGATGTGTCTGGGAATGGGCAATGGCTCGGTGTTCCAATTAGTACCGCAGAGGTTCCGTCAGGAGATCGGAATTGTTACTGGTATCGTGGGGGCAGCTGGGGGGCTAGGAGGTTATTTTCTACCAAAGATATTGGGTAATTTGAAGCTTTCATCAGGGTCTTTCACACCCGGTTTTCTGATTCTAAGCGCGATTGCTGTATGCTGCATCCTTTTGCTAGCCATCGTTCAGATCCAGTGGAAGCGCACATGGATTGGAGAGGGCGGTAAAGTTTCAAGTAATACGAATGAGAAGCTACCCAATAACACTGCGGTGGATGCAATCTAACCAACTAGAAGGAGTTGAAGCCGCCATGGCTTACAAGGAACAGCTAGTCCTCATCGGGAATGGGATGGCAGGAGTGAATACAATCGAGCATTTGCTCAAGCTGGCACAAGATAAATATGAAATTACGATCTTCGGCAAAGAGCCTCATCCCAACTATAATCGCATCTTATTGTCCTATGTCCTATCAGGTGAATCGAGTGTGAATGACATCGTGACTCACCCCTTGGACTGGTATGAAAGGAATGGTATTCATTTATTTACAGACGAGAGTGTAACAGCAATTGATCCTGCTGCCCGCACGGTTGCCAGTAACAAGGGAAGAGTGGTTCGATATGACAAGCTCATAATCGCAACTGGGTCCAATCCTTTCATGCTGCCTCTACCTGGAGCTGATAAGGAAGGCGTAATGGCATACCGAACGATTCAGGATTGCGGGAAAATGATTGAAGCAGCCAAGATTTACAAAAAAGCGGTTGTTATTGGCGGAGGGCTGCTTGGACTAGAAGCAGCGAGAGGTTTTCTAAATCTGGGTATGCAAGTAGACGTGGTTCATATCGTGGATACGATTATGGAACGTCAACTGGACCGAACGGCATCCAAACTGCTTCAGGAATCATTAGAAGCGCAAGGAATGAACTTCTTATTAGGCAAGCAATCCGCAGAGATTATCGGAGGAAGACGAGTAAGCGGTCTGAAATTCAAAGATGGCACGGTTGCGGATGCTGACTTGATCGTGATGGCCGTAGGGATACGTCCTAATATAGATATAGCCAAATTAGCAGGTGTTGAGTTGAATCCCGGTATCGTCGTGAATGACTATCTGGAAACAAGTGTTCCAGGCATATATGCGGTCGGGGAGTGTGCCATGCATCGAGGAGTAGCCTATGGGCTGGTTGCTCCACTCTTCGAGCAGGGGGCTGTTCTCGCGAAACATCTGGCGGGTGTTCAGACGGCTCCCTATGAAGGGTCAGTCGTGAATACCAAATTGAAGGTTTCTGGCGTAGACGTATTCTCCGGTGGTCAATTCATGGAGGCCGAGGGGATTAAGGCGATACGGGTTCAGGATGATTTCTCCGGCATCTATAAGAAGGTCGTAATAAAGGATAACCGGATTGTGGGAGCCGTCCTGTTCGGTGATATTTCCGATGGGACTCGCTTGATGAACATGATTCGAACAGGTGAAGACATTAGCGCAATGGAGAAAACCTCGATCCTTCGGGACGGATCAGATGGTAAATCCGGCAGCACATCTGGAGTTGCGGAGATGACTGACGATACGATCATATGCGGCTGTAACGGGGTAAACAAAGGAACGATATGCGCTGCTATTCGGGAACAGGACTTGACGACCGTGGAGGGTGTGAAGAATACCACAACTGCATCCCGATCTTGCGGCGGTTGTAAACCGTTGGTTAGCGAGCTGTTGGCTTGTACGTTAGGCGCTTCTTACGACAAGACGGCTGTAAAAGAAACTATGTGCGGCTGTACCAGCTTGTCCCGTGAAGAGATTGTGGAAGCTATTCGGGATAAAAACTTAAGCCATGTTCGGGAAGTAATGAATGTAATGGGTTGGAATAACGAAGAGGGCTGTTCGAAATGCCGTCCGGCCATCAATTATTATTTGGCGATGGTCCATCCGGAATCGTATCAGGATGATCGGACTTCCCGCTTCGTTAATGAACGGATGCATGCCAATATCCAGAAGGATGGAACTTACTCCGTCGTTCCCAGGATGTACGGTGGAGTCACGAATCCCAAAGAATTGAAACGAATTGCCGAGGTAGCAGAGAAGTATAACGTTCCTACGGTAAAGATGACCGGCGGGCAACGTATCGATCTGCTTGGAGTGAGAAAAGAGGATCTGGTAAGTATCTGGGAAGAGCTTGATATGCCGTCCGGATACGCATATGGCAAAGCGCTGCGCACGGTGAAAACTTGTGTGGGCTCGGATTACTGCCGCTTCGGAACTGCAGACGCCATGGGAATGGGGATACGTCTGGAGAAAAGGTTCGAACGATTGAATACACCTGCCAAAGTCAAGATGGCCGTATCGGGATGCCCGCGTAATTGTGCGGAATCCGTGATCAAGGATCTTGGGGTAGTAGCAATAGATGGGGGTTGGGAGCTGTACGCTGGCGGGAATGGCGGAGTAAAGGTTCGCGCTGGGGACCTTTTCGTCACAGTTAAGACTGAGGATGAAGTGATGGAGTACGCAGAAGCCTATCTTCAATATTACCGGGAGTCAGGTATATATGGGGAACGTACAAGTGAATGGGTTAAACGGTTAGGTATTAACCATATTCGGGAAGTTGTTCAACACGAAGAGAAACGCAATGAGCTATGTAAACGGATGGACATTACCCTCTCCGTAACGAAGGATCCTTGGCGTGAAGCGATTGACAACAAGAAAATCCAACAGGATTTATACGAGGTTGTAGAAGTGAAGTAACTTGCTGACTGGGGAGAGTGACGAGCGATGAATGTTACAAAAGGATTATTGAATTGGGTTCATGCTGCGGCTTATGAAGAGCTGCCGAGCCATACAGGCAGAACCGTTCGTTATAAAGGGGAAGAAGTAGCCTTATTCAAGCTAAGCAGCGGGAAAATTCAAGCCGTACAAAATCGTTGTCCTCATAAGGAGGGAGTTCTTGCAGAAGGGATTGTCTGTGACGATCATGTATTCTGCCCGCTGCATGATCGCAAGATCCATTTGCCGTCAGGCTTAGTTCAAGCTCCAGATACGGGTTGTGTTCGGACCTACCAGACGAAAGTAGAGGATGGAAACGTCTGGATCGGGTTTCCATCAACGGAGAGCGGGGAATAACGATGTTACAAAGTCCAGCAACAACAGCAAATGTACCGGTGCTTGCAACTGCGAATAACAAGTCGAATGCTTCCCATTGCTGCTTTTGCAGCATGCAGTGCGGTCTCGAGCTCGTTCCCGATGCTGGACGGAGTATTGGTTATGCAATTAAGCCAAGACATGACTTTCCAGTGGCGACAGGAAGGTTGTGTCAGAAAGGCTTGAACGTATTAGATCATGTTGTGCATCCGGAACGACTCACGGAACCTCATAAGAAATCAAGTGAAGGCTGGGTTCCCTCTTCATGGGATCACGCACTTGGTGAGATTGCAAATCAGATTAAGCAGATTCAAGCTGATTATGGGAAAGATGCTGTAGCCGTATATGGCGGTGGATCCTTAACGAATGAAGTATGTTATTTGCTTGGCAAATTCACACGGATAGCGCTAGGATCAAAGTATATCGATTACAACGGCAGGTATTGCATGTCCTCCGCTGCCGCTGCCAGCAACCAGGCGTTCGGTCTTGATCGCGGGATGACTATGCCGCTGTCGGAGATTCCAAATGCGAAATATATCATTCTTGCGGGTACGAACATTGCAGAATGCCAGCCCACAATGGTGCCTTATTTACTTGAAGCGAAGAAGAATGGTGCAGTTATCGTGACGATTGATCCGCGTAATACGATGACCTCCAAGCTAGCGGACATCCATGTTCGTCTTCAACCTGGTTTCGATTCCGTATTCGTCAATGGTCTTTTGCATGTGATCGTCCAAGAAAGGCTATATGCCGAGTCGTTCATCAAGGAGAGGACAGTCGGTTTGGAACAGCTTGTTGAAGCAGTGAAACCTTTCACCCCTGCTAGAGTAGAGGAGTTGACAGGTATTCTGGAAGCGGTCGTCCGTACAATAGCAAGGGGCTTCGCCAGGGCTGAGACAGGAATTGTGTTGACCGCACGAGGTCTCGAGCAGCAGGTCAATGGTGTAGAGAATACTCTTAACTACATTAACCTTTCTCTCATTACGGGGAAAATAGGGCGAAACGGATGCGGTTACGGAGCCGTGACAGGTCAGGCTAATGGTCAAGGCGGTCGTGAGCATGGGCAAAAAGCAGATCAATTGCCAGGCTACCGCCTGATCGAAAATCGCCATGATCGCGATTATGTAGCGCGGATATGGGGAATCGATCCTGATGAACTTCCGGGTAAGGGCGTCTCAGCTTACGAAATGCTTCAGAAGGTAGACGAGGGAGAGATTAAGGCGATGATCGTTCTTGGCTCTAACCCGCTTGTATCCAGCCCGAATTCACGAATCGTCGAGCGGGCTTTGCAGAAGCTGGAGCTGCTCGTAGTAGTAGATCTGTTCGAAACGGAAACGGCTCGTCTAGCGCACTGGTTATTACCCGGATCGTCATTCATGGAGGGAGAAGGGACACTAACGAATCTTGAAGGACGCGTGTTCCACCGAGGTCAAGTGCTTGAACTGCCAGGTGATAGCAAACTTGATTATCGCATTTTGTGTGAGCTTGCTGAGTTACTCGGGCGAGGGGACTATTTCCAATATGCTTCTATTGAAGATGTATTCATAGAACTAGCTTTGACAACAGCAGGGGCAAAAGCAGATTACAACGGAATTACTTATGATCGGTTGCGGGAGGAAAAAGGCATATTCTGGCCTTGTCCTACGGCGGACCATCCGGGTACTCCGTTGCTTTTCAAGGAGAAGTTCCATCATCCCGACGGGAGGGCGCGCCTGAACGGGATCACACCCAAAATGCCAGCAGAACCTATAGATACAGATTATCCTTACATCTTAACTACTGGCAGACTTGCCAACCATTACTTAAGCGGTGCTCAGACGCGCAGGACAGAACCGCTGAACAAGAAAGCACCAATTCCCGTTGCCGAGATTCATCCCTGGTTAGCTGCCAGAGCAGGGCTTGGAGCATGCAATCGAATTCGCATAACTAGCAGGCGCGGGAGTCTGGAATTTCAAGTAAAAGTGACGGAGAGCATTCAACCGCGAACGGTATTTGTCCCTTTTCATTGGGGAGAGCAGCTTTCGATCAATCGTATTACGAATGATGCGTTAGATCCTACTAGCAAAATGCCTGAGTTCAAGATATGTGCGGTCCGAATCGAGCGTGCGGATTAGCTATTCACGTTTATCAATTGCCTCAGCCATTGTTTTATCCGTTAGATGCGCATAGATTTGTGTTGTTTCAGGTGAGGCGTGTCCCAGCTGCTCTTGGGTTTTATACAGATCATTACGCAAATAGTAATCTGTTGCAAAGGAATGCCTTAGTTTATGCACAGACAGGTAAGGTTTCCCGAATGACTTGGCATACTTGATTACCATTTCCTGAATCGCTCGTTTGGTCATACGTTTGCCTTCTTTCGAACCGTTCGCAACGGCCAGGAATAAGGCTTTTTCTCTTTTGTCCGGATTGTAACGCAGCTGCCTGATTTCTATGTAAGCCAGAAGCTCCTCCACCGCATCTTGCCGGAAATACACGGGGGTCTTGAAGGTCTCGTCGTTCTTTCCTTTTCGGTATACATATAGAAGCCGTTTCTTATGATCCAGATCATCTACGTTCATATTCACGACTTCCGATACCCGTAGACCTGAATTCAAGATTAAGCTGATCAAGCAAATATCTCGAATGCGATTCAACTCATAGGAATAGAGGGCCTGTTTATTCCGAGCAACGCTCAGCGGATACCCAGTCTTCACGTAATCGATAAACTCCAGAATCTCAAATTCCTGCAAAAGCTTCCCTTCCAGCTTCGCAGCTGAGTCCTTTGGTTTATGGGTACGTTTAATCTCTACTTTGGCCATCACATTACGCTTCAGAAGCGGATAAAAGTCATCGTCCTCCGCAATTTGACTCAAATAGTGAAATAGAGATCGAAGGGAGGATAGCTTGCGAGAGATTGTAGTCTTCGTATTCGCATTCTCTTTCTTTGTGGCCAGGAACATTTTATAATGATCCACATTGTCCATCTTCAGCTTTTCTAGAACCTCGATTGGAATCTCTTTTGCACTGGCAGCCTCAGTAATTCCTTCCGCTAGTAACCAGTTGAAGAACGTCTCATAATCTCGAATGTATTCTAGCAGGGAAGAGGGGGAGAGATCAGGGAGCTTGTAATTAATAAATTTTTCTACATACCACGGCATGGACGGTACTTTTTTATCTAATTCGTAACGGTCTTTTTGTTTAATGACATTAACCATTCCGTACACCACCAGTCGGGAATTTGAGATAGTTAACATAACTATAGTTATGTTAACTTAAGAGCATTCATTTAAGATCATGCAGGAACAAAGTAGCATTAAGGAAACGTTTTGCAATCGAATGCAAGTAGGCTGCTTGCACAGAAACCATGGCAATCACTAGAATATGGCTTACCGCGTCTTGCTGTTCTTTATTCAGGTGTGTCAAGCTCTGAGCATATTGCTCCGACTTTCGCTTCATTAATCCTTCTAACATATGGTCTTGATTTATTTTGCCTGCATCATGGCCTTGAACGTCCAGCAGCTGATCATTGTTCTGGTCAAGTTCCTCGAAAAGGGATGAGTAAGAAGCGTACAGGGCAGCTGGGGAGAGAAGATCATCAGCATCATCATTAGGATTATGAAAGATGAGATCCAACAATTGTCGTATCGCTTCAAAATCCAATGTAGTCTTAAGATCATCTACAAAGAACAAGAGGGCCGCTTGATCGATTGAATACTTTTTTCCAAGCCGCGGGCCGCCGAGCCTTTCCTTAATGTCCCGCTTAACCCAATTTTGTATGGAAGTAACCGAAAAATTCGTGTATTCGATTTGATTACCTAAGGACACAATATCTGTTAGAGAAAATCCAACATCTCGCCAATTGGATCGAATCATCTTCTCGAAAATAGGGGGAAGCGATGTGGAGATAAACGCAGCGAACGACTTTCCATGTTCAATATCACTCTTGTGTGACTTTATCCATGCTTCTTGAAGCGTTGCCAGAGGTGACTTACTCGTCTTTCCTTGAAGTGAGAGCAGTAAGGATGCCATCTCTTTGCCCGTTAAATAAAAGGTTTCCATGTAATCTCCACCTTACAAGTTCATATGAACTAATCATAAGAGTTATTTAAGAGCGTGTCAAAGCGAAATACTAGTTGTTTTAAGTGTTTTTCTGCTCCTTACGCTTCAAATAGAATGAATTTGGCTAAGTATTCTATATACACGGGTTTGATGTAACGAGATGTAACCATGTATAATGGTTCATATGAACTACTCAAATAAACGTTCATAATGATCTTAATAGGAGTGAAACTATGATTGCTTTGAATTTGTTTCTTGTAGCTTTACTTATTTTGGCGACTGCTTTTTTCGTTGCAACTGAATTTGCCATAATAAGAATCCGCCCTTCTCGTGTCGATCAAATGGTCATTGAAGGGAAGAAAAATGCGGCAGCAGTAAGAAAAGTGACTTCCAATCTCGACGGCTACTTATCTGCTTGTCAATTGGGAATTACCGTTACTGCCCTCGGACTTGGATGGCTGGGTGAGCCTACCTTTGAGAAAATGCTGCATCCGTTGTTCGAACGGTTCTCCTTTCCTGATCAAGTCATAAGTATCGTTTCATTCCTTATTGCTTTCTTAGTTATTACTTTCCTACATGTTGTATTAGGGGAGTTGGCTCCTAAGACACTCGCGATTCAAAAGGCGGAAGCCATTTCAGTATTCACTGCTCCACTTATTATTATTTTCTATAAAATCATGTACCCTTTTATCTGGTTATTGAATGGGTCAGCAAATCGATTCATTCGTCTTTTTGGAATGAAATCCGCCAAAGAGCATGAAGATGCGCACACGGAAGAAGAATTGAGGATTATTCTATCCGAAAGCTTCGAGAGTGGTCATATTAACCAGGCTGAGCTTGGTTATGTGAATCGAATATTTGCTTTTGACGAGCTGTTAGCCCGTGAAATAATGGTTCCCCGAACCGATATGATCTGTCTGTCTTCAGAAAATACTTATCAAGAGAATTTGGAGATTATTAAAGAGGAGCAGTACACCCGCTTCCCAATCATTCAAGACAGCAACAAAGATAATGTCATCGGAATGATCAATACGAAGGAGTTTTTCCTTCGCACCCATGATAACCCGGATTTTGATGTTAAGACACTTGTTCATCCCATCCTGTCCGTTCCGGAATCCATGCAGGTAAATAAGTTGTTGAAGCTCATGCAGCAGAAGGAAGTGCATATTGCTATCCTGGTCGATGAGTACGGCGGGACGTCGGGGATGATCACAATTGAAGATATTCTAGAGGAGATTGTAGGGGAAATCCGAGATGAATTCGACCATGAAGAACTCTTAGAGATCGAAGTGATCGGGGATGGACATATTATAGTTGACGGTGTAGCTACTTTACATTATATAGATGAGCTGCTTCACACGGACCTTGCTAGCGAGCATCATGATACAATCGGAGGATGGCTATACAGCCGCAACCCTGAGATTACAAAAGGAATGATTGTGAAGTATCAGGATATGTCGTTCAAAGTGCTTGAGAAAGAGAAACATCGGATCCGCAAAGTGGAAATCTTGCGCAATGAGGGGACGGTAGAAGAGAGCTATGAATAGCTTATGGCGACTTATCAAGAAAGGCAATACTTCTTCAGCTGTAGCCGCTCTTGGAAATACAGCATTAGCGATTCTCAAAGGGATTGCAGCGGTCATTAGCGGCAGCGGTGCCATGTTCGCTTCAGCTATGCACTCTATTGCAGATGCTATTAACCAAGGCTTCGTCTTTGCAGGCAGTGTAATTGCAGAACGCACGCCTACCCGCCGTTTTCCCACAGGCTTCGGTCGGATCATTAATATATTTTGTATGATAGCGGTTCTGGTTGTTACGATTATGGCGTATGAAACCGTGCTTAAAGGGTTCAAATTGTTCGCGCATCCTGAGGAAGCCAGTAATTTCACCCTTAACTTTATAGTTCTTGCCGTTGCTATTGTAATAGATGGTCTGATCTTGTTCAAAGCCATGAAGGAAATTATCAAGGAAGCGCGACTTAAAGTGTCTGGCTTGGCTATTATTGGGGCGGCTTTTCGCAACGTAGGTCGAGCAGCGCCTCCTACAAGGCTTGTATTCTATGAGGATATTGTGGCTACATCCGGAGCCGTTCTTGCTTTAGCGGCTGTTGTTGTATCACGCTTCTCTGATTTCAATCAATTAGACGGAATTGCTGCCATTCTTATCGGAATATTAATGTTCGGAGTAGCATTCAAGGTGGGATATGACAATATGGTTGGTTTAATAGGCGTTTCCGCACCAGTAGATGTGGAGAATCGGATTGCAAACCTTCTTCTTGCAGATCCGGAGGTAGTCGATATCAATCAAATGCGAATTCTTCAAGAAGGACGGACTTATCATGTTGAAGCCATTATTGAATTACGTAAAGGAATGACTTTGGCTGATGCAGATGATGTGAAATTCCGTAACCGCGACATCTTATTGAATGATCCTGATATATCCGATGTAGCCTTGGCGATTATCGAGGATAATAATGTTAAGAACTGGATACAATCTCAAAAGAAATCCACATAACTACATAATGCCCCCACTGAATAGTTGGGGGTGGATTATTTTCAAACTTTTCAATCGCAACTTGAGAACGGTTTGATACGAATTAAATATTATACGATATGATTACCGTGGATTATTATGGTATCAACAAAGATAATCACTTACGAATAATCGGAGGTAAGCAGCATGACAGCAGGATCTGATATGGACCGTTCACCCTGGAATCAATATCACGGCCCCAATCTGGGGTACATCCAAGATATGTATGATCGATATATAAGCAATCCGGACGATGTAGAGCCGTCTTATAGAGAACTGTTTGCTCGTTGGGGTCCTCCCACTGCATCAAGCATAAGTGCTGGAGCTCAAGTGTCTGCTCAAGATGGCAGCCGTGCTCTGGGTGTTCTGGATCCCACATTTCTCAAAAAAGTGGTAGATGCAGGAAAGTTGGTCCGCAACATTCGCACTTATGGTCATTTAGCGGCTGCAATTGATCCGCTTGAGCTTGGTGTGGAAGTAGACACACGTCTGCTGGAGCCAGAAACGTTCCATCTAAGAAAAGAGGATTTGACCGCCATACCTGCTTCACTTATATGGGAAGAAGCTCCGGCATCCGTGCAGACTGGCTGGCAAGCCATTCAACGCTTGAAGGAAACGTATACGGGCTCCTGCGGGTTTGAATTCGGCCACATCCATGAGGAGAATGAGCGGATCTGGTTGAATCGTCAAGCGGAGACAGGGATGTCTGGGAAGCTGCTTGGTACAAGCGAGAGAGTGGCATTGCTTATTCGCTTGTATGAGGTAGAACAGTTCGAGACTTTCCTTCAACGCGCCTTCGTAGGCCAAAAGCGATTCTCCATAGAAGGAACCGATATGCTGGTTCCCATGCTGGACGAGATCGTACGCGAGCTTGCCCACGATGGAGCGAGAGACATTGTAATGGGAATGGCTCATCGCGGACGTCTTAACGTGTTGGCGCATGTGCTTGGCAAGCCTTACAGTGCTATATTCTCTGAGTTTCACCATGCTCCTAATAAGGACTTGTTCCCCTCTGAAGGTTCAATCGGCATTAATATCGGCTGGACAGGGGATGTGAAATACCATCTTGGAGCTCACCGTTCAGTCAAAGCGGGAGAGACAGTTGAAACTCGTCTGACATTAGCGAATAACCCAAGCCATTTGGAATATGTGAATCCCGTAGTTGAGGGCTTTACACGTGCTGCTCAAGATGATCGTTCCTCTCGCGGATATCCGAAGGCTGATTTTGGTAAGGCCGGTTGTGTGCTGATGCACGGTGACGCTGCCTTTGCCGGTGAAGGAATCGTAGCAGAGACTCTTAACTTCAAGAAGCTAACCGGTTATGAGAATGGCGGTACGATCCATATTATCGTGAATAACCGAATCGGATTTACAACAGAGAGCAATGATTCCCGTTCCACTCATTATGCAAGCGATCTGGCCAAAGGATACGAAATTCCGATCGTCCATGTTAGCGCGGATGATCCGGAGGCATGTATTGCTGCTGTACGCATGGCCTGTGATTATAGACATCGTTTCCACAAAGACTTCCTGATTGATCTGATCGGATACCGCAGATATGGTCACAACGAGACGGATGATCCAGGTACAACGCAACCCTTGCTATATGATAAATTAGGCAAACATCCTAGAGTAGCTGAGCTTTACTCAAGGGTTCTAAAAGATAAAGGCCTTATAAGCGAAGAGAAGCTGGAGAAGGTGAAGCAAGAAGGTCTTGTCCGTCTTCAATCTGCATTGGATCAAGTGAAGGAAAATCCGTTCAATGATCAGCTGAAGGGTATAGAAGAGAGAGGCTCCAAGCGTCGCCAGACCGAGGTGATTACAGCTTATCCGTTGGATAAGCTGCGTACCATCAACGCCGAATTGTTGAAATGGCCGGAAGGCTTCACGGTTCATAACAAGCTCGAGCGTGTACTCATGCGGCGTGCCGAATCTTTGAATGATGGCGGTAAGGTGGACTGGGGATTGGCCGAAACATTAGCATTCGCGACTATCTTAGCCGATGGCAAGCCTATTCGACTTAGCGGTCAAGACACGGAGCGTGCGACATTTGCTCACCGGAATTTGGTGCTTCACGACCCCCATACCGGCGATTCTTACTCGCCGTTGCATCGTTTACCGCAGGCTCAAGCTTCGTTCGCCATATACAACAGTCCGCTTGCAGAGGCTTCTGTACTTGGCTTTGACTATGGCTATAATGTATTTGCTCCTGAAACACTTGTTATCTGGGAGGCGCAATACGGAGATTTCGCTAACTCGGCCCAAGTCATTATTGACCAATTCATCGCAGCAGGCCGTGGAAAATGGTCGCAGAACTCCAGCCTGGTGATGTTATTGCCGCACGGTTATGAAGGACAAGGACCGGAGCATTCCAGCGCGCGTCTCGAACGCTTCCTGTTGCTTGCAGCAGAGGATAACATGACAATTGTCAACTTATCTTCTGCAGCGCAGTACTTCCATTTGCTGCGAAGACAGGCAGCCAGTACGAATAGTGATGAGGCACGTCCTCTAGTCGTAATGTCGCCAAAAAGCTTAATTAGGAATTCTCTTGTTGCTTCCGATCCGCTGGAATTCAGCGAAGGCTCATTCCGATCCGTTCTGGAGCAACCAGGCCTAGGCGGGGAACCGGATAAAGTAGAAAGACTGGTTCTATGTACAGGTAAGATGGCTATCGACTTGGCAACCGCTCTCGAACAGGACAATCCTAAGGAGGGGACGGAGTCGGAATCCAAGGATTGGAGCTGGCTGCATATTGCTCGGCTTGAACAGCTGTATCCATTCCCGAAAGGGGATGTTGAACGCATTATCGAGCGATTCCCTAATTTGAAAGAAATTGTATGGGTTCAGGAAGAGCCGCAGAACATGGGAGCGTGGAATTATATTGAGCCAAGATTACGTGCGCGTGCTTCGGACAACATGAGCGTACGATATATCGGGCGTCCAAAACGCTCTAGCCCGGCAAGCGGCTTCCAACACATCCACAATATAGAGCAGAATCGGATTATCTCGGTTGCCTTGAAACGCACTGCAGCAACTACGAATGTTAAGGGGGAAATCAGCAATGAGTGATGTAAAAGTACCGGAGATGGGTGAATCCATTGTAGAAGGAACGATTATTAAGTGGCATGTCAAACAAGGGGATACCGTAACGGACGGTCAATTGCTTGCCGAGTTAGAGACCGATAAGGTCAATATCGAGATAGCTGCCGAGCAGGCAGGTGTGATCAGCTCGATCCTTCATCAAGAAGGGGATACGGTTAGTGTGGGGGAAGCGATTGCCCAGATTGGCGACAGCGGTAGCGTGAACGGTAATGTTGAAGCGAAGGAAGTGAACCGCTCTGAACAAGAACCTGTTACACCTTCAGCACCAATCGCCTCGTCGGAAGCAACAGCGCCATCTGCTCCACAAGCGGAGACGGTCCAACAACAGCGCCAAACTGCTGTAAATGACCAAGCATTATCGCCTATAGCATCTCCGGCCGCTCGCAAGCTGGCTCGAGATCGAGGCATTGATTTGACTCAAATCACCCCGAATGATCCTATCGGGAGAATAAGTGAGCAGGAAGTTCGAGCACATAGCGAGAAATCGCAACAAGAACCTGTGAAACCTGCTTCAACTGCAAATAGTGCAAGTGCAAGGCCCCAAGCTCCTGCTATTGGGACGAATGCTAATGCTAGTGCTAGTGGAGCTACGCAATCAGGTTCGGACAACAAGCCAATTGAACGCCGCAAAATGTCACGAAGACGCATTACGATAGCTAATCGCTTAGTAGAAGCGCAAAGAACGGCAGCTATGCTGACTACTTTCAATGAAGTGGACATGACAGCGATTCTGGATATTCGCAAACGCAGGAAGCAAGCCTTCCAAGAGAAGCATGATGTAGGGCTTGGCTTCATGTCCTTCTTTACGAAAGCAGTTATCGGCGCATTGAAAGCTTTCCCGCTGCTTAATGCCGAGATTCAAGGCGATGAGATCGTAGTCAAGAACTATTACGATATCGGGATAGCAGTTTCTGCCAAAGAAGGTCTAGTCGTCCCAGTCGTTCGAGATGCGGATCGACTCAGCTTTGCAGGAATTGAGAAGCAAATCGGACAATTGGCTGAGAAGGCAAGATCGAACACCTTAGCCTTATCCGATCTGCAAGGAGGCACCTTCACTATTACTAATGGCGGTGTGTTCGGATCATTATTATCGACGCCAATCTTGAATGCGCCGCAAGTGGGTATCCTGGGGATGCACAAGATTCAACTAAGGCCAGTAGCAATTGATGAGCATACGACTGTGAACCGTCAAATGATGTATGTTGCTCTATCCTACGATCACCGAATTGTAGACGGAGCAGAAGCGGTCCGCTTCCTCGTAACACTAAAACAACTGTTGGAGGATCCAGAGTCCCTGTTACTGGAGGGATAAGCTGCATGTTCAAGCACTTGATTCCACGTAAAGCCTATTTTTGCTCCCCCTATATCAGCTTGTTTGGCCATGTCAGGTTTGTTATCATACACTATAATGACCACAAGCTTATGGATGCAGGGGGAATGCGGATATGAACATTCGCAAATTACGGTTACACGACACAGGAAGTATTCACTCCAGCGAGCAAAGGGAGGAGTACGACAAAGATTATGCTCGGCTCATCCAATCACCAGCTTTTCGCAGGATGCAAGGGAAGTCGCAGGTATTCGGTGCAGGTTCTGGCGACTATTATCGAACTCGTCTGACTCACTCGCTGGAAGTGTCACAGATCGCGCGAGAGGTAGCCAAACGATTAGGGAGAATGTATTCGTTCCTGTCGGGCAATGAACATCCTGGATTGATGCTGGAACCAGAAGTGGTGGAGTGCGCTTCCTTGGCGCATGATTTTGGCCATCCGCCATTTGGCCATAAAGGGGAAGAAGTACTCAATCGGCTGTTGACAGAAGAATTCGGACTCTCTTATGAAGGTAATGCGCAAAATTATCGAATCTTGATGTTTCTAGAGAAACGAGCAGGGAGCGACAGCGGTCTGGACCTAACGGCAGCTGTACTTCTTGCCATCAATAAATACCCTTTCTGTATCGATGAGCCTGGCCGACATAAAGGTGTATACAGCATGGAATGGGACAGTATCAAGCAGCTGAGAGACTCATGGGGAATGCCGGAAGGGTTGGCCACACTTGAAGCACAATTAATGGATTTGTGTGACGATATTGCCTATTCCACCCATGATATTGAAGACGGGATTCGGGCCGGCAAAATTCAGATGAACCGCAATCTGTTCGAGGATGATCGGTTGGTCGAGCATGTCATTCAAGAAATCATCAATGATCCAGGGAATTCTGCGATGGAATGGGAGCAAATTGATCGCCGAGTAATGGTCAAGCAAGTGCTGCTGCATTATCTTCAGGAATGGGAACGCATTTATGTTGAGTGCGGACGTGAGCCATCCCGAACAAGACGGGAGATGAAAGCCCGTTGGGTCCATAAATTTGCCAATCAGGTAGGGATCATAGACGATCCACAATCTGGTTGGAAAAAAGTAACCTTAATACGTGACGGACAGCAAGATCTTGAGCTGTTACGTACGATGGAAATCCTAAAGAAGTTAGCCTGGGTAACCTTGATCAAGGATTTCCGTGTGCAGCGGCTGCACAAACGCAGTGAAGTTATGATCCAGCGGCTATGGGACAGCTTCAAGGTGGAGGAGACCGGAAGGCTCATTATTCCTCCAGATTGGTTGGAGAGCTATGAACATCATAAGGATAAATGGCCTTGGGAGCGAATGGTGGCCGACTATATCTCCGGGATGACTGATGCTTATGCCGAAAAGGTGTACGCCGAGTTTTTTGCCAGCCGCTCTGGATCGATCTATGAGATGGACTGAGAAGGTAGTCGAAATGCAGGAATAGCTCCTTTATGGAGGAAATATGATAAGTGCCGTTCTACTTGAGGACGGCGCTTTTTTGCGTCTAATCAGAATTGTATATTTCTTATGGGAAGGGAATTAAGTTAATCATGATTGCAGTTGCGATACATACAATTTAATTATGAAATCCTAACAGCCAGAGGGAAAAAAAGAGTGTTGGACGACATAAAAGAAAGCGGTTACAATGATAGGAAAGCAGGAAAAATTTGCACTTTAGAGGGGAGGAAAAAAAAGGGAATTAAATTGTTGTTGACAGACTATCAGACCCGGAGTATCTTAATACTTATAATTCCGATTGAATTAATCGGAGATAGAGGGAGATGTGGGTATGAATAACAATTTGTTATCGGCTATTGAGTCAAACTGGGTCAGCTTGCTTGTTTCGGTTATAGTCATTGGCGCATTATACTTTTTAGCGAAGAAGCGAGTAGGCTTTGGTTGGCGGGTATTGATCGCGCTCGGGCTCGGACTGCTGGCCGGTATTATTTTCAATACAAGCAAACTGGATTACAAAAGTGTCAGTACCATCGGAACGATCTATGTTAACTTGATCAAAATGTTAGTTATGCCGCTTGTTGTAGTATTAGTGATCAACAGTATCGCATCTTTATCTAGTCTTGGTCAGCTTCGAAAGATTGGGGTTAAAACGATTTCCTGGTTCTTGGCTACAACGGCGGTCGCTGCGATCATTGGATTGATTGTAGCATTGGCTGTAAATCCAGGAGCAGGTATCACACAATCGGTAGCCAAAGATTTCAAAGCCAGAGAAGTCCCAACCTTCTCCCAAGTCATTCTGGACTTGGTTCCATCCAATCCGATCAGTGATATGGCTGGCGGTAAGGTAGTACCGGTGCTGATCTTCGCAATCTTCGTAGCTGTAGCGATTATTCATGTCGGTTCGAAGAAGCCGGATGCGGTGCAGCCTGTGAAGACTTTGCTTAAATCATTAGCCGATGTTCTTCATCAAGTCGTTAAATATGTCATTCGTCTTACACCTTATGGTGTATACGCACTGGTAGCCGCAATGGCAGCCCGATACGGACTAGAGACCTTATCACCTCTTGCCAAAATCATTCTTGCCTCATATATCGCACTTATCCTGCATTTTGTACTCGTATTCGGCGGTCTGGTTACTTTCGTGGCCAAGGTGAATCCAATCAAGTTCTTCAAGAAAGCTTACCCGACAGTAGCGGTTGCCTTCACGACTCGAAGCAGCTATGCAACATTGCCTGTTAACTTGGAAGTAATCACCAAGCGTCTGCGAGTATCTCCGAGAATAGCGAGCTTCGTTGCTCCACTCGGTGCCACGATGAACTTCAACGGATGCGGCGGGATCTGGCCGGCAATCGTAGCCGTGTTCGTTGCTAAGGTATACAATATTGATCTTAGCATCACAGATTATTTCGTTCTTGTGCTTGTAGCTGTAATCTCCTCCATCGGGGTTGCGGGAGTTCCTGGACCAGCCACAATCTCAACAACGGTCGTATTAACCGCACTTGGATTGCCGCTCGAAGGAATGGGACTTGTAATTGCAGTGGAAGCATTCATTGATATGGGACGTACAGCCGTCAATGCAACAGGTACAACCGTTACTTCGTTGCTAGTCGCTAACTCCGAAGGTGAATTCGATCGCGCTGCATTTGATCGTGATGAAGAAGATCCACTCGATACAGTTGTAGCTTAAACTTACATGAATTGAGGCGGAGCAGGAATTTTATCCTGCTCCGTTTTTGTTGTTCAAATACTGCTCAATAAACACTTTTGTGGCAGAGGAGAGCCGCTTATCTTTCAAATAAGCGATTCCAATTTTACGAGGCGGGATATGCTCGGTCAGCTTAATCTGGGCAAGCCTGCCGGTATCTAACTCCGCTTGTACGAATTGTCTAGTCACGAATGAAATACCGAGACCTGCCTTGGCAAATTCAATTAGCAGATCCACACTTGCGAGCTCTATTTCAGGTTCAATAGGAACACCATGCACGCGCCCTAATTCTTGGATAAACTGACGAGAGCTGCTTGTTCGGGTGAATAAGATAAGTGGATTTTCTACTAATTGCTTCAGCGAGATTGGGAATTGACTCAGTTCCGAATATCTGGGCCCAACTACAAAACAATCTTGAACGGTGATCGTTTCAATAATAGTCAAAGAATCGTCATCTAAAGGCAATCGAACGATGCCGAAGTCAATCCGACCTTCCTTGATGTTACGAATGATTTCGGGTGTGGTACCGTGAACCAAGTCCAGACGAATCTTGGGGTAATCCTTACAGAAACGCCCGAGAGAGGGTAGTAAGTAATGTTTACACAATGAATCGCTGCTTCCTAACCGAAGCTCACCGCGCGTCAAATTATTCGTTTCGGCAATCTGACGTTCTCCCGCCTCGAGAAAGTTAAAGGCTTGTTTTACTTGGTTATAGAGTAGTTGGCCTTCCTCCGATAGACGCACCCCTTTAGCTACGCGATGAAATAACGGTACCGCGAGTTCGTTCTCCAGTTTTTTAATGGCATGGCTAACACTTGGCTGAGTAATGTAGAGACGTTCTGCTGCTCTTGAAAGATTCAGTTCTCGGGCTGTCCAGTAAAACACTCTATACAGCTCTAAGTTTGCGATCATCTATTACCTCCATCTATATCAGATATGTGTATTATCGATTTCATAAATATTAGTATCTCTATTATAATCACTTTGAGTTCCTAATGGAGGTGCTATTTTATTTATGAAAATGCTTAAGAAGAAGCTGGATCAATTATCGATTAACACGATACGTACATTGGCAATTGATGCAATTGATAAAGCCAACTCCGGTCATCCAGGCATGCCTATGGGTGCTGCTCCAATGGCTTACGAACTGTGGACTAGGTTCATGTCGCACAATCCGAGTAATCCTTCCTGGATGAATCGTGATCGATTTGTGCTTTCGGCAGGTCATGGATCGATGCTGCTTTACAGCCTCTTGCATCTGTGCGGGTACAACTTGTCTCTTGAAGAACTGCAACGATTCCGACAATCTGGCAGTCTGACGCCTGGTCATCCAGAATTCGGTCATACACCAGGAGTAGATGCAACTACAGGTCCGCTTGGACAAGGATTCGGTATGGCAGTGGGCATGGCTTTGGCTGAAGCTCATCTTGCGGCGAACTATAATCGGGAAGGCTTCGAAATCATCAATCATTTCACTTACGTGATCTGCGGGGATGGCGATATGATGGAAGGTCTGTCCAGTGAAGCTGCTTCATTGGCCGGCCATCTCGAGCTTGGGAAGCTGATCGTGTTATACGATTCTAACGATATTTCTTTGGATGGAGACTTGAGTTTGTCTTTTTCAGAAAATGTATTAGATCGATTTCAGGCGTATAACTGGCATGTGCAATTCGCAAAGGACGGCAATGATCTGGAAGAAATTAATGCTGCTATCTCACAAGCCCAAGCCGATCGTAGACCCTCGATCATAGAGGTGAAAACGACCATAGGCTATGGCAGCCCCAACAAAAGCGGCAAAGCGGGAGAGCACGGATCACATGGAGTAGCGCTTGGAAAAGCAGAAACGTTGCTTACGAAGGATTTCTACGGATGGCCTAGTGAACCAACATTTTTTGTTCCTGATGAGGTGAAGAAGCACTTTGAAGAGATACGCCGGAAAGGAGAGGTCCAGGAAACGGCTTGGAATGAGTTGGTTCAACAATATCGAATGGCCTATCCGAATCTCTTCGTGCAATATCATGATGCTGTAAATGGAGTTCTTCCAAGCGGCTGGGGTGATTATTTGCCCTTATACGATCCTGCAGCGGATGCTTCAATAGCTACACGCGGTGCCTCAGAAGAAGCGCTAAATGCTATTGCAGACCATGTCTCCTTCATAATTGGCGGTTCGGCAGATCTCGAAACATCGACGAAGACGAGAATTAGAACAGCTTGTCGACTGACTAAAGATAGTTATGAGGGGCGTAATATTTCTTTCGGGGTAAGGGAATTTGCTATGGGAGCTGCTGTGAATGGAATGGTATTGCACGGAGGACTGAGAGCTTATGCTTCTACTTTTCTTGTATTCTCTGACTATCTTCGTCCAGCGATCCGACTAGCCGCTATTATGAAATTGCCCGTCATTTATATATTTACTCACGACAGCATAGCTGTAGGAGAAGATGGTCCTACTCACGAGCCGATAGAACAATTAGCTTCACTGCGGGCAATGCCTGGTATTAACGTCTTCCGACCTGCGGATGCCAATGAGACGATCCAGGTCTGGAAATATGTGATGGAGAATAAGACGGGTCCTTGCGCACTCCTGCTGTCACGCCAACCTTTGCCTATCCTGTCTGGAACCGACAGATTAGCGCCACTCGGTGTGAGATTTGGAGCTTATGTATTATCTGATGCGAGAAATGGAAGCCCACAAAGCCTGCTGGCCCAAATTATTGCCACAGGATCAGAAGTACAACTCGCTATAGGGGCACAGAGAATATTAGAGGAGCAAGGTATGCGGGTTAGAGTAATCAGTATGCCGTGCTGGGAATTATTCGATATGCAATCGCAGTCATATAGAGATTCAGTAATTGATCCGAATATCCAGGCTACTCTAGCAGTGGAGATGGGGGCATCTCAGGGATGGCACAAGTACGTGGGTCGCAGTGGGGATGTAATGGGCATTGACCGATATGGGGTTTCCGCACCATCTGAGGAGATCATAGGTGAGTACGGTTTTACCGTAGGCCATGTGGTTGCCAGAATTAAAGCCATGTTGGAATGATTAATGTCATTAATTAAATGCTGAATGATCTTATTTGGTTAACATAATAATGAATATGTAAACTATAATCATTTTTGGGGGTGAGCACTGGTTTTGTTTTGACTGATAGGGTATTCTTTTGTATTGTTTTTTGCTTTCAGGGGCAAAACATAATGGAAGCATAGACCAGTATCTTGAAATGTTCCGAGGAGAGTCTCATATGAGCAATACGCTTCCAGAAGATGAAGATCCGGGTAAAGACAAGAAAGAATATCAGATAAAGATATCGTCCGATCTATCAGAAAATCTTGGGTACCTTAAGTTGATTTTTGTACATTGTGACGATGTGATCATTCATGAATTTGTCCTTGAGAACGACAAACCGGCAGCGATAATATACATTGAAGGCATGGCTGATCTAGGACTTCTTGATCTGCATGTCCTTACGCGACTGCAACAATTCGAACCAGGCAGTTCCATGCGGAGTGTGCAAGAGCATTTGTCGGTAGCTGATCGGAAGGAACTTAATACACTGGGAGAAGTCATTCAAGAGGTTATGGGAGGCAACCCCGTCTTGATGATAGAATCGGTTGCCGGTGCCGTCAGCATCGGTTTGACCAAATTAGGCCAAAGAGCAGTTGAAGAGCCGCAGGCAGAGTCTGTGGTGCGTGGATCCCGAGACGGTTTTGTTGAGTCGATAACCGTGAATACCACATTAATTCGCAGAAGGTTAAAAACGCCTGATTTGAAATTTGTAAGTTTCATCGTTGGTCGTTATTCAAAAACGATCATTAAAATAGGCTACATCGAAGGGATTGCAAAGACCGAAATCGTAGAACAAGTATCAAAACGAATTTCGCAACTCGATATTGATGGGATTGTGGAGAGCGGAATAGTTGAAGAATTAATCGAAGAAAACAATTATTCACCCTTTCCTCAGCTTCAATCAACCGAACGACCGGATGTTGCGGTTGCAAGTCTGCTGGAAGGGAGAATCGTTATTATAACGGAAAATACGCCGGTCGTACTAATCGCCCCAACAACATTTTGGTCCATGCTGCAAACGCCCGAGGATTATTATCAGCGTTTTCTGATTGGGACTCTGATTCGTTGGCTCAGATACGGGTTCATAGTGATAGCTCTACTTGCGCCATCCTTCTATGTCGCCGTTCTGACTTTTCATCATGAAATGGTACCGACTACTCTTCTTCTTCGAATCGCGAAGTCGAGAGAAGAGATCCCATTCCCAGCTTTGCTAGAAGCGCTCATTATGGAAATAACGTTCGAGGCGCTTCGCGAAGCAGGAGTCCGGCTTCCTAAGCAGGTCGGATCTGCTGTAAGTATTGTTGGGGCACTCGTGATTGGACAAGCAGCCATACAAGCAGGCATTGTTTCAGCGCCGATGGTAATGATCGTGGCAATTACAGGTATTTCTTCGTTTATGATCCCGCAATACCCGACAAGCATCGCTTTAAGAATGCTTCGATTTCCAATCATGCTCTTATCCGGTCTGGTAGGATTATACGGACTCATAATCTGTGTGCTGGTCATCATCTGTCATTTATGCATCCTTCGCTCCTTTGGGGTACCTTATTTGTATCCAGTGGCTCCAATGCGCATTGGTGCTCTGAAAGATGTGTTGATACGTGCCCCGCTTAACAAAATGAATCGCCGTCCGAAATTTTTCGCGAGCGGCAATTTGAGCAGGCAGGGCGGTAATCCAGATGATGAAGAATGATTGCTCTGAGGAGGATATACCCAGTGAGATCGATGATCCGCCTGTTCTTATTCGGACTTCTGCTTTTGCTGCCGACAGGGTGCTGGGACAGTGAGGAAGTTAACAATGTGGGCTTTATTATAGCGGCAGGTATCGACAGGACCAAAGATGATGGGATTGATCTGACTATTCAGGTGTTTATTCCGAATCCGACAGCCGCCGGAACGACGGATGGAGGGGGCGGAGGAGGAGAAGGCAGGGTTTTTACCATTTCTACGAGTGGCAACACAATGCCCGAAGCTCTATCCGCTCTGCAAAAGCGATCACCGCGTACTTTATCCTGGGATCACACCAAAGTTTTTATATTCGGGGAAGCATTGGCCCGGCAAGGCATGAAAGACGAATTGGATTATTTGTTCCGAAGCACGGAGCCGCGGAAACAAGCCGTATTATTTGTTAGTAAAGGAACCGGTGGGCAACTGCTTGAATCGTTAAATGACCCCAATTCCTATGACACGATCAACAGGCTTGCCGAGATGCCGTCGAATCGCAGGTATACGATGATCTACGTAGAGGAATCGATAGTCGCAGAATCGGGTGCTTTCGTATTGCCTGTTGCCGATCTCCTACCGATGAATGCGAACGGTTCGGCACAAAAAAAAGCACTCTCTGTCGATGGAATTGCCGTCTTTAAACATAAAAAGCTGCATGGATTTTTGAACGAAAAGAGCAAAAGGGGGTACCAGCTTGGGTTTCAGTGGTCAAAACAAATGGATACGGGCCGGAATATAACAATAACCCGGAATGAAAACGGCGGAAAAGTTACTTTACAGCTGGTGAAAAGCAAACTCAAATTGCTTCCGGCCTTAGATGACGGGAAGTGGAAAATGAAGGTGCGGTTACATGTGACCGCCGATGTCGTGCAAAATTCAACAACCATTGATTTAATGAGCGCCGCTGATAATATGAGAACCATTGAAAAGCTGTTTAACGAGGAAATAAAAGGGGTGCTCCAAGTAACGTTGAATCAAGTACAAAAAGAAATGAATGCTGATGTCATCGGTTTTGCTAGAGCATTTCATAAAGGATATCCCCGAGAATGGGAAAAGGTTAAGGGGGAGTGGGACTCCATATTCCCGAAGATCGAATTCGAACTGGAAGTGGAGAATAAAATACGTACACCAGGAAGCGCTAATGTTAACGTGTTAAGCAACGGAAACGAAAGAAAAGAGGGTAACGGATGACGGATATGATGTTGTCAAACAGGCAAATATTTTGGATGATGGTAAGCATGCAGATCATCATGACAATCCTTCTAACTACCGCACCCACTTTTCAGATCGCTCAACAAGATGCATGGCTGTCCGTAGTGTTGGCTACCGGGATCGGATGCGGCATTGCTTATGTATGCGCGAAGCTTGGAACGATGTTCCCCGGCAAGACGCTGATCGAGTACAGCCGCATTCTTTTGGGCAAATGGTTTGGCGGATTCATCGCTGCCCTGTACTTAATGTTTTGGATTCTCATTTTCTCAGTTATTTTGCAACAATTTACGTTTTTCATCATAGGAACGATCTTGCCCCGAACTCCCATTATCGTAATCGTGGTTCTGATGGTTTCCATTGTATTATATCCGACTCTACATGGAATAGGCGTAATTGCACGATGTTGCGAAGTAGTAGGACCGATTGTGTTAGTTGGCGTGATAGGACCCATATTACTAGCTGTTAATAAAATGGATGCCGAACGATTGCTCCCGGTATATACGGACAGCGGACTTATCGCCATTATGAGAGGCTCACTGCCGACAGCGACTTTTTTGGGTGACTGCATAATGACCGTAATGCTTATCTCTTTCGTTCGCCATCCGAAGAAAGTCGTTCGGCACGCAGTGTGGGGTGTCCTTCTAACGGGCCTATTTACGTTATTATCCGTCTTCGCCAGTCTTCTCATGGTTGGACCGAACGTTACAGAAAGTTATCCGTACCCGTTATTGATGCTGGTACGTTCCATTTCAATCGGTGGAATTATCGAGAATATGGACGCTATAGTCGTTGCCGTTTGGATTATGAGCATTTTTACAAAACTGGCGCTTTATTTATTTGTGGCAAGTTACGGGACATCGCAGCTATTTCACATTAAGGATTGGAGAAAAACCGTTTGGGTTATCGCGGCTATTGGAGGACTGATCGCATTGATCCCCATCAATTTTGTGGAGGCTTCCGTCATTTTTCCCAAAAAAGTGGCAGTTCCCTATACGCTGCCTATACTTATGGTGGGCTTGCCGCTTTTTCTGCTCATTCTGGCTCAAGTCAAGAGAAAGATGACCAACAGAAAAAGAAGCTAATTGTTCTTGGAACAGGAACAATTAGCTTCTTTTTTGTTATACCCGTGCCTTGGCAGCGCTGCAAAAAGCTCCTAAAGCCTCTTCGACAATCGAACGGGGACAAGCTAAATTGATACGAAGCCAGCCTTCTCCTTCGGTACCGAATACGGAGCCTTCGGTAAAGGCGACCTTAGCTTTACGGAACATCAACTCCTTCAAGCCGTTCACGTCTAATCCCAAGCCCCGACAGTCGATCCAGAGCAGATAGGTGCCTTCAGGGCGAAGCGGCTTCACTTCTGACAGATGCTCGTCCAAATAACGAATCGCGTAATCCATATTACCGGCCACATACTGAATCATATCATCCAACCACGATTCACCATGATTATAAGCGGCTTCCACAGCGTCTTGTGCAAAGTGGGGGGCCATATGTAAACTAAGTGCTTTGATCCGATGTTCAATGATGCGTCTTATGGATGGATTAGAGATCACTGTAAAAGAAGTAAGCAAGCCAGGCAAGTTAAACGTCTTTGTGGCAGCAAGACACGAGATCGTAATGTCAGCAAGCTCAGGAGATAGAGAAGCGAATGGGATATGTTTATATCCTGGAAGCACTAAGTCACAGTGAATTTCATCAGATACTACCTTGACTCCATATTTCAAGCAAAGCTCACCGAGTCGGAGCAGCTCTTCACGTTCCCATACTCTGCCGCCTGGGTTGTGAGGACTGCAGAGAAGAATAAGCTTGGCACCACCTTGAAATAACGATTCCAAGTGTTCGTAATTCATCTCATATCGGCCATTACGAATAACTAATGGGTTGATGGCAATCTCCCGGTCATTATTGCGAATGACATCATAGAAAGGATAGTACACAGGGGATTGAACGACAACTTGCGCACCCGGTTCACTGAACTGCTCGACCGCAAGACTCAGGGAAGTAACAACACTCGGCAAGTCAGAGATCCATTGCTTCTCAATCGACCAGCCATGTCTTCTTGCGAACCAACTCTGGATGGCATCCAGATAACTCTCGCCTCGAAAAGCGTAACCGTACATTCCGATCGCAGTACGCTTCTCCAAAGCCTCACGAACAGCAGGAGGACTAGCAAAATCCATATCCGCTACCCACAAGGGTAATATGTCTTTGTCCCCGAATAATCTATCACTTTGATCCCATTTGTATGAACGGGTATTGCGACGGTCAATTCTTTGATCGAAATTGTTGCTCAATAGGGGAGCCTCCTTAGTAAACAGTTATGTTCCATTGTAACATGAACTCTTAACTTGCTCAAAACTGCAAGTTAGGATTACACTTCATATAAGTGAACTAGCACATATTATAAGATAGGAGAGTAGATTAGTGAACGACAATCCCATTGACATTGAGAAGAACAGACCGCGAAGCGGAGGCAGGGCACTCTTAGAGGTGCTATTGGTATCTACCAAGCTAGGGTTGACTTCATTCGGGGGACCGATCGCCCACCTGGGGTACTTCCATAACGAGTATATTTGCAGGCGTAAATGGATGGATGAGCGCAGTTATGCCGATCTGGTAGCCCTATGTCAATTCCTTCCCGGTCCCGCAAGCAGTCAAGTCGGCATAGGTATCGGTATCGTTCGAGCTGGTATACTGGGCGGGATCATTTCGTGGATCGGTTTTACTTTGCCATCTGTCCTGATATTAGTGTTATTCGCCTATCTATTGCAGGGGATGAATGTGGCAGAGGCAGGCTGGATACGTGGGCTTCATTTAGTAGCAGTAGCTATTGTCGCTCAGGCCGTTCTCGGTATGAGCCAGAAGCTGACTCCGGATCGCAACCGAATCACGATTGCCATTGCAGCTGCCTCCATAACATTATTGTGGCAATCTGCGCTAATTCAAATTCTTCTCTTGGCTGCTGCAGGTCTCATAGGCCTATGGATGTATCGTAGAATAGAGCTGCCAGCTACTGCGAATTTACATATTCCGATCAGCAGAACAATGGGGTTCCTGTGTTTGACAATGTTTTTCGGACTCCTATTCCTGTTGCCCCTCATTCGTGAACTAAGTGGTTCCGGTTTAGGTTTCATCTCTTTATTTGATAGCTTCTACCGTTCAGGTTCTCTGGTATTCGGCGGAGGGCACGTGGTGCTTCCACTGTTGGAAAAGGAGCTTGTTCCAACAGGCTGGATCAGCCAAGACAGCTTTATGGCCGGATATGGAGCCGCACAAGCAATTCCAGGACCCTTATTTACGTTTGCGGCCTATTTGGGGGCTATTATTGGTGGAATTGCCGGTGCGTTAGTTGCAACAGCAGCCATCTTTTTACCTGCGTTTCTGCTTGTCGTGGGTGTGCTGCCATTCTGGAATTCAATGCGAGGGAGTCATCGGATTCAAGGTGCATTCATGGGAATAAACGCTGCAGTTGTTGGTATTCTGCTTGCTGCGCTTTACAACCCGTTATGGACTACGGCCGTTGTCAAATCTGAGGATTTCGTACTTGTTTCAATTTTATTCGTCATGTTAATGTTCTGGAAGCTGCCGCCCTGGGTTGTGGTGCTTGCCGGAGTATTGGGCGGAATAATAATTGGGTAGATGCAACCTTTTGGTAACAATCCCGTCTGAATGGAAGAAGATAAACGCTTTCAATGGAGGGTATATGAGAAGAATTGGGATAATAGTTGGGATGTTAATCCAGTGTTGGTTACTCACTTCATGCGCAGCAAAGGAAATGGAAATTACGGCGACTTCTGTTAGCCCGACTCCGGTTGCATCTGTGGCACCCTCTGATATTGTTAAATCGACACCTTCGAGTACCTTACATACGTATAAAAACATGATCTCGGATAACCGGGCAGCAATAGAGAAAACACATTCTATACTTATTCAGATGCTCGGTGTCGGTAAAGATCACATCTTGATGCAAGTTAGAAGCAGGATCGATGTGGAGCATGTGATTACAGAAGCAGATTTGGCAGAAATCAAAAAGTCTATATATGCGCTTGCGGGGACCGAATTTCCTGTCCAGCTATCTGTATGGGCATGCTGTACGGGCCCAGCGCACGTAACAGGTAAAATAACATCATTCAGCGATGATCCATATAAGCAGATCTTGATCGTGAACGAAGAGAAGAAGAATGGGAATACGAATGACCCAGAAGCTACATATATTGAGCTCACATCTGATGGAATTCTGATCCTAGATGGGAAAAGAGTAACTACGGGATTTAACAAATCACTCGTGGGACGTGAAGTGAAGGTCTGGACAACAGGCATTGTCAACCAATCGTACCCGGCTCAAGCTGCTGGTTTGAAGGTCGTTGTAGAGTAGTGTTAAAGGAACATTTTCCCTATAGTTTGTTAATTCCTTGAAACGAGGTGTCCAATGAAAATAATCTCAGCCATTGTGCTTCTGCTTGGGTGTCTGCTTATGGTATCTGGTTGCGGGAATGCTAAGATCGGAGAAAGCGGGGGCGATCAAGGGGTGTCCATACGCGGCAAGATTGTGACTTCGGATGCGCTGCAAGGTATTGAAGGAAAACGAATTATGGTGGAAGGCCTCAAGGAAAATGATACCGATTACGATAAAGCAAGCATAAAGGTAACCAATAGCACCAAGATGTTTAGACTCGAGGAGGGCAAAACAGTTAAAGTGTCGATGGATGAGTTGAAATTAGGCCAGCAGGTGGAGGTAGTATTTGTTGGCCCTGTTGCAGAGTCATACCCAGTGCAGGCCACAGCGGGGCAAATCGTTATTTTGGAGTATAATTAGCGATATTTGAATAAGACTTGATCAACAGGCTGCTTGAAATTTCAACGAGCAGTCTGTTTGTGATCCAGAGAAATAGTTCATAGAATACGAGATACATAGGCTATCAAACAATCGACTTCTCTTTGACTCGAATAGATTAAAGTATCTTTGATCAAGGGGAGTGAAGACTTATCAGATTTTTTAGAGCTTTCTTATCCGGACGTGAAGAGGTACCGCCTGTTAGAACATTCGCTAGTGGAAATGCAATATTTGAAGTCAGTGATAATAACACACGTCTTAGATTTCGACTTGTCGTCCGTGACATTAAAAAGGTGACTCAAGCCCACATCCATCTAGGTCGAAGAGGGCAGAACGGACCGATAGTCGCCTTCTTATTTGGCCCCTCTAAATTCGGTATATCCGTAAGACGCGGAGTTGTAAAGGGAGTACTGACCAGCCGTGACTTGGTCGGTCCATTGCGAGGGAAAACGATCCTAGATCTGGTTCGAGAGATAGAAAAAGGCAACGCTTACGCTAATGTGCATACCATAGAGCATCCGAACGGCGAGATCCGGGGACAAATCCGCAGATAATAGATTCGACAAGACACTATCTTCTCAAAAGGTAGTGTCTTTATACATATTTCACCCTATAAAGACATATAAAAATCCCACTTCGGTGCATTAAAATTTAAATAGTTCTGTAACTCAATCTGGTCTTTATGAGGTGATGGCATGCAGTTTACGATGGCGACGAAAGTGTGGAAGATTCAGCCTATTCAATGGTCAGCTGTCCAAGAAGGTGAAATGTCCAGACAATATCTTCATATTCTTCAACGATGGGTGAAGCATGCCGACAGTACGTTTGAAGAATGGAATGGCAGACCGGATTGCGGGCATTTTTTTGGGGGATGTCATGGTTATGGAACCGATACCTCTTTCCCTGCTGCGATCTATGCGATCCTATGCAAAATCGGTGAGTATGACGCCGGAGCTACAGGAATCTCGCACGAGAAAATGAAAGAGCGCGCCATCAAAGCGATTCGCTATTTGGGGTTTACGCATGGTACCGGACCCGAGGACTGCGTACGGCCATTGAGTGCGAATCCAGCGAACAGCGGGCGAAAATGGGGGCATCCGGACGAAGACTTCTTCCGAGCGACGCAAACGGGACGAAGCATAGCAGGACTTTGTTTGGCTTCCCGGTTCCTGTGGAATGACCTGGACGATGAGACCAAAATCATGGTTCAGAACATCACGGCCTCTTACGCAGATCGATGGTGTGAAGAAAAGCCCAGAACGGGTACATATAACGACACCCAGGAAGAGGAGAATGCATGGACGGCCAATGGGCTTAGCGCGGCGCTGAACACATTTCCGGAACATCCTCACCACGAGGAATGGAAAAAAGGTTTTGTCAAGTGGTCCATTAATTCCATCGTTACATATAAGGACTGTTATTTGGAAGAAACCGTACTTCCAGCTCATACTCCTCGTACAACCGCAACCGAGATCCCGCCGATTCGCAACGTAACGATTCATGCTGATTTGACAACGGAGAATCATGGTTTTGTCCATCCGGATTATTTGAAGTCCGGCATCAACCTCAGAGCTATACAACTGCTTGCTGCATGGGTCGGGGGTGTAGATGCATTATCCAGCACCCTTCACAACAACGAGTTGATTTACAAGGATCTTGTATTGAAATGCATTCAAAAGGACGGCCAGGGTATTCCTGTGCAAGGACAGGACTGGTACTATGTCAAGCAACATGAATCTCTGTTCACTCATGCGATCATGAATGTGGTTCATCAGAATTCGGATGCGGCCCGAATAGAGAGGGAATTGCTTCTACAGATGGACCGCTTGCAGAGAAGCCACACTACAGGATGTTTGGTCGAAGAAAATGCAGAGCAATATTGGCTTACTATATATCAAAGCTTGAAACACTTGGAGCCACTCAATGCTTGGAGCTTATTGGAGTGTTATTTACTTCATGTATTCGGCGGTAATGGTGTTCAACCAAGTGATAACGAGGAGCTTCAGCGTAGATTGGAAGGTGTGCATTATTATCCGATTGGCAGCGTAATCATTCACCGGACGAAAGGTATTTTCAATGCGTTCAATTGGCGAAGCAATGTAATGGCTGTTGTAATGCCGGAAAAGGGTATCTGGAGTATGACTCCGATGTTCACCAATTATACGGGTATCGTGGAGTTCGCTGATAAGAATGGTGTAAAAGGGTTATCGAACGAAACCCGTGTCCGATATGTAGATCGCTACAACGTTCACCCTGAGGAGAACGGCTTTGGGGCTTGTGTCTCCATCACAAGGGGGGACCGGGAAATCCAACAGGATGTCGCTTTCGTATCGCTTCCAGACGGCAGGTCGGTTTATGCGGAACAGTTTCGAGCCTTGAAGCATTGTCGGATCAAACAGCTTAGAACCGGAATGATCGGGGTACGCAACGAATATTACAAGGAGTTGACCGATGTAGCCAAAGGACACCGAACCTTGTATTTTCCCGAAGGATCATCTGCCAGCTTCAAAGGATTTTTTGGAAAAGAATCAGACGAGCTCAAGAGCTTTTCTCCGGTTCCTTACCTGAATCTCGATCATGAAATGGGGTATCATGTAATCGGATCCAACGGTATGTATTACTTGAACCGGCATGAATTTCCCAAATATACAGGTGTCGAGAACCAATTGGTGTTGAATCATTTGGAGCATTTTGGATTGGCTGAAGGCGAAACGCTGCCGCCCCTGATCGTCATCACTATGCCTAATCGAAACTTGGAAGAAACGAGAGCAGGAGTGGTGCAAACCGCAAAGCTTAAGTGCAACAAGGAAGAGGCGACCATCCTTGAAACTCAAGGATATTTAGTCTATTGGCATCTTAGCGATAGGGGACAGACCGTTACCGCTGAAAAGTCGATCGATTACAGCAGCATGATTCCTGTTTACGCTGGTAATAATCGGATTACGCGCTCTCACTATGAGTGGAGCGGCAGACTGGAAGCCTATCGCAGCGGATACCTTGAAGCAGACTGTGCGTTTGAGTTATTAGATCCGGCAGATGATGTCTCCCTGGACGTTGTTGTGTTAATCGATCGTGTAATTATTACAAACCATTCTGAGCAGTCAGTGAGATTGAAGCTCTATGATACGAGCGATCAAGTAGGCCATTTAATCGAGCTTGGCCCAAGTGCTTTTGCAGTGATTGTCAAAACGGAGACCCTATAAATGCTTCTGAAAATAGAAATAGACTCATAGTCTAACCAAAGCTGTGACTGCATTTAATAGTGCAGTTTCTTTTTTGGATTATACTTGCACTATGCAACTATATCATCCGACATATACTTGCATCATGCAATAGTATGTATTGGGGACGGTAAGTCATCGTAAGTAATTAAGTGAACATAACAATAAATATGTTAACAATATGTAATGACTGGTCGGAATTATGGTAGCATATGTGTAATAGACTAGAAGATTATTCGCGGGAGCTAGCCAACAAATAGGAGGATTAGTAGATGGAACATTTAGATAAGAAGAAAGCTGCACTAACGGGTATAGACGCTGTATATTTACCTGTAACCGATAAAGAAAAGGCTTCCGCCTGGTACGTTGAACACTTCGGACTCGTGATAGAAGGCGACCACTTACTTGCTGGAAAGCAGGAGATTTTCCTTATCGAGTCGCGAGAGCATCGACCGCTTCGTTTCGAGACAAACGTTTGGCTCAAAGAGGAGGAGCGATTCGAGATGCCTGTCATCTGTTTCCATTCTTCTGATATCGCGCAGCATTATGAGTATGCGGTAGAGAAGCGGATCCATGTCGAGGAACTGTACGATCGGGGCTGGTTCTGGGAATTTGATTTCTATGATTGCGACGGCAATAAACTTAAAGTCTGGCAGCCGAAGGGATAGTATGGGTGTGTATTACTATATAAAAGGCTTAAGAGAAAAATAGACCATGAGCCAGGGGAGTACACTATGTCTCCCCTTTTATGATGGAAACAAATAACCTCTTAGTATCTGTGGTACTTGAATTAATAAGTTAATGTGAATCGCTTTGGACGTTTGGTATGAATTCAGATGATTTATCAAGAATCCTTCTCAATACTATTGTTGCAGGCCTGCTGCTCTTTTTAAACTTCAATTTTCTTCTTATGATTCCCAAGGCATTTTGATGTTTTTCAAGGTTAGTGGGTTGAAAGAAGAATTTAGCAGAGATGCGCAGTGTTCTTTTTAGCAATAGGGCTGTTGACCGGGATGACTTGAACCTAAGTCCTTTGCGCAATACCCGTATGGTATGTTTGTAGGCTTCAACATCTTCCCATGCCGGAATTAGGGCGAATAAATTCAATTCTGGATCACGGAATCCGTATAATTCGTACATGACCTTCAAATTTTCAGTATTGGAGCTAACCCCTCTAGTGTAGGCAGGATGTTCCTGATGATAGCCAACAACCTGTTTGATGCTGTGAAAAGGGATCTTCAATCGATGCAGCCGATAGCCAAGATCCCAGTCTTCGAGACCATGGTTGATAAAACGATCGTTAAATCCTCCAATACGGGTCAAATCCTTGTGCCGGATCGATACGCAGCGCGTAATAAGCAAGATCCAGGGTGCGACATCTGTTCTTCCAAATTGCTGAAGTACATTAGGAGGAATATTCGAGGGAAGTACAACTTTTGACAGTTGACCCGTTGAATGGAGTAAATCGTCTGGCGTAATGACTGGAAGGACTTGATCGGCCGATTCATATTCCTCTTTCCATAAGTTAGACTGCGATAGCACGGAACGGAACTGTTCTTTTTCTTCTGGCGAGAAATCAGGGTGATAATGCGTATACACGTTACTCCACGAATGGGGGATGCCTGAGAGAACTGCTCTGGGGTATCGACGGTGATAACGATCTAATATATAAATAAACTCGGGCAGCACCACAAAATCAGCATCGCAAAAAATAATGTACAGTCCTTTAGCTTCACGAAGTCCCAGATTTCTAGTGAACGATCGACCGCGTTGCTCTGGATTGAATAAATAAGTAAGCGTGTAAGATGCTCCATATCCTTCAATCATTTCACGGGTGCCATCTGTTGAGCCATCATCTACTACGATGACTTCAAAAAGATGCTTTGGAAAAGATTGTGTTTCAAAGGAAACCAGCGTAAGTAAAAGTTGTTGGGCTCGATTATGGCTTGGAATGATAACACTATAGCGGACAGCCACTACAATCTCCCCTTTCTTCCTAAGTTGTAGATCCTCGGCGTTATGCCATTGTATTCGATAGATCAATGCTTGTTTAGTTAAATACCCAAACGACGAAAATTAATTTTTTCTACACGCTTTTTAGAAGCCAGAACTTCCTGAAATACAGGATTTCTTAGGTTTCTTTTTATTTGCTTTTTACGAAAAAGGGAATTTCCATAATCTATAGCTTGCCAATATAACATGTACCTGCTACTATTGGTTTAAGGTTCGAACATTATACCATTAGTAAATTGTTGAAAATGAATTTGGAGGCAAGGCAGATGGTATCTTCTTATTTCGCTCGCTTCAAACAGGTAACACCCAAACGTGTGAGTGATTTTATCTTGGAACAACTCGAAGAAGCGATCATCCTTAAAGAGGTGTTGCCGGAAGAGCAATTGCCGCCCGAAAGGGAATTGGCAATCTTATTTAAAGCCAGTCGTCTTGCTGTCAGGGAAGCTATTGCAGAACTTGAACAAAAGGGACTGATTGAAAGACGTCTTGGAGCGAAAGGCGGAACCTTTGTTTTACCGCTTACGGCCAAAATCCATCAGCGTACGAAACAGCAAATTGCTGAGAATTGGACGCAAACGAAAGAAATGCTGGAGTATCGTTCAATTGTTGAACCGGAAGCGGCTAGATTGGCTGCAGCACGGATCACACCGGGGCATCTTGCTTATATCCGTGAGCTTGTTGAAAAAAGCAGCGGGGAAAATTGCACAAGGGAAATGTTTCGCTCGCTAGACGTGAAGTTTCACCTGGAAATTGCCCAAGCATCTGGTAATTCTTATTTTGAAAGCGCTGTTAGACTCGTTCGCACAAAAATCAATCCCGGTCTCGATTTGATGCCTTACAATCGCGAAACTCAACTGGCAAGCTGCGAACTGCATCATAAGCTGCTTGAAGCTCTTGCTGTACGTGATGGGGACTTAGCAAGCAATACGATGAGAATGCACGTCAATAAAACGTTGGCGGCACTCAGTCAGTTCGTGGAATAAATGAAGCAAGCAGGAGGTGACAACATGAAAACAGCAGAGCGACTACCCCAAATAGGCGTGGTAGGGTACTACATTTCGGAGGAGGAAGCGGTTGGCGGGCATATTCGCGGCATTCCAAGACAAGCCTTTTCATTGTTTAGCTATGATATGATTCAAGCGGTCTTTCAATCTGGAGCAACTCCAATCCCGCTCCCTGTAGTAGATAAGGATAAAATAAGTCAGCAGTTGGATACTATAGACGGTCTTGTTTTTTCTGGCGGCGAAGATGTGGATCCACGGTTGTACGGGGAAGCGTTGCAGCCAAGCTCGCACCGAATTGATCCCGTTCGCGACAAATACGAAATGGAATTGATGGAAATAGCGCTCGAAAGAAATATTCCAATTCTCTGCATTTGTCGGGGTATGCAGCTTCTGAATGTATTTTGCGGAGGAACGTTACATGCCGATATCGGTGATATAGCGGACAATATGTTGAATCATTGGGAGACTAAAGAACCTTGGAGATCGGTTCACCCAGTACAAATGAACGCTGACCATTTTGCAAGCGCTGTCTTGGGAGGAACTCATATTGAGGTGAACAGCATTCACCATCAATCCGTTAAACAATTAGGGGATGGACTGGAAGTAGTAGGTCAATCCACCGATCATATTGTGGAAGTTATCGCCATGAAAGGCAGGAGCAATGTACTTGCTTTGCAGTGGCATCCAGAAATGATTGCAAAGCAAGACGATGCAGGACTGCGTCCGTTTAAGTGGCTCAATCAATTGGCCATTACGACAAAGAAAGAGCAGAAAGAAGCAGCAGTAAGCGAAAATTAAAAGATTAGCTGTTCAAACTTAAGGAGGGGTCTACATGTTGGCTAAAAAATCATGGATCAAAATCTCCGCTGCTACAATTCTTTCCGGTATGCTGGTAATCTCCGGCTGCGGCGATGCAACGACAAAAGCACCCGATACTAAGGCTTCTGATAACAAAGCTGCTGAAGCGCCAAGAAAATTGATCGTAACCTCATTCGGCGGAGATTATGAGACCGCTCAGAAGGAATACTTAATAAAGCCTTTCGAAAAAGAATTCAATGCTAAAGTCGAAGTCGTCACTTTATATTCTGCTGATGCTTTAGTTCGTATGCGTGCAGAGAAAAATGCGCCTACATTGGATGTCGTGCAATTCTCCGGCGGTCAGGAAGTACAAGCTGCCAAAGAAGGGTTGATCCTGCCAGTTGATGAGAAAATTCTCACGAATTCAAAGGATCTTTACAAAACCGCGTTAAACAAAAGCGGCTATGGACCGAGCATTGCCTTTGACGCTTTAGGAATTATCTATAATGAGAAAAAAATTACGACAGCACCAACATCGTGGAATGACTTGTGGAAACCGGAATACAAAGGACATGTCGGACTTGTTGACCTCACGAATACGTTCGGCCTGCAATTCGCCGTTATGAACGCGAAACTGGCCGGCAGTAACGAAAGTAATATGGATCCAGGATTTGAGAAAATCAAAACGCTTCTGCCAAACGTAGCTGCAATTGTAGCCTCTACTCCAGATGTAGGGAATCTATTTGCCCAGGAAGAAGCTTGGATTGCCGCCTATGATTCCGGATATGCTTTTAACTTCCGTAAAAAAGGGCAGCCGATAAAATTCGTAGTCCCTAAAGAAGGAGCTATGGCCACCTTTATTAACGCACAGGTTGTAAAAGGAAGCAAAAACGCAGACTTAGCTCAACAATTCATAAACTATGCTTTAAGACCGGAAGTTCAAAAAGCGTTTGCGGAGCAAACCGGATTTGCCCCATCGAATAAAAACGTAAAGCTTTCCGACGAATTAGCAGCTGTCATGCCTTATGGCGAAGCTGCCGTGAACAGCTTAGTGCCGCTTGACTGGGAAGTTGTCGGCGCGAACCGTAACGCTTGGACAGCACAATGGAACAAATTGATCAGCAAATAATCCGGTTGAACCAAAAAGAGGTAACGGTAATTATGCCATTACTCGTTATCTCTTTTTCTAAAACTAGGGAAAGGACGTATCCTTTATGTTACGACGTTTGTCTCCACAGTGGATATTAATGGCGCCCGGCTTGCTGATTCTAATCTTTTTCTTTTTGCTGCCAGTGGGACAACTGCTGTTATTCAGCTTTTTTCATACCACTGCCGACGGGATGATGGAGAAGACCTTCGTATTAGAACAATACTTTGCCTTTTTTAAGGATCCTCATTATTTGCTAATTCTTTGGCGTACATTAGTTATGGGCTTCTTCGTCAGTGTCATATGCTTGATTCTCGGTTATTGTCTTGCTTATGGAGTAGCTCGTTCCGATCCCAAACACAAATATTTGCTCCTGCTTCTTATCGCATTGCCCTTATTGACAAGCGCCGTCATACGAAATTTTGGATGGATCGTCATTTTAGGCCGAAAAGGACTAATAAACCAATTGTTAATGAACATTGGTTTGATTGATAAACCGATTGAGTTGCTATACACCTCTACTGGTGTCGTTATTGCGATGGTTCACGTACTGCTGCCGTTCATGGTATTGGTGCTGTACAGCGTATTGGAAGGCATGGATCGAAATTTGGAATCTGCAGCGGCTAACATCGGAGCGTCTCCATTCAAGGTATTCTGGTTCATAACTTTGCCGCTTTCTTTACCAGGTATTGTCGCAGGTACGCTTTTAGTATTCTCGATTTCCATCAGCTTCTATATAACACCAGCTTTGATTGGTGGACCCAGGGTGCAAGTCATGGCGACCGAGATCTACAATCAAACGATGCATTTGATGAATTGGCCGTATGCTTCCGCACTTGCCGTTATCCTTCTCGTTACCGTGTTCCTGATAACTAGCTTGTATAACCGGGTGCTCAGCCGCAGTTCTACGCAGGGAGCTGGTATATGATGAAGAAACGTTTTTCCTTTCTAAGCATAATCAACCTATTGATCTATCTGTTTATTGTGGCTCCTCTCGTTGTGGTGGTGATTACCTCTTTTGGCGAGAGCGCCTATCTGGTGTTTCCTCCAAAAGGATTTACATTTCACTGGTACAGTGAAGTTCTGACCGGTGGACGGTATGCCAAGCCTTTCTGGAACAGTATATGGATAGCCGTTACAACAACCGCTGTTGCATTGCCAATCGGAACGTTCATCGCTTTGACTTTTAAGAAATACGAGTTCCGTTCAAAAGAATTAATGCGTTCGTTATTTTTGTCTCCATTGCTTGTACCGACACTGTTATTTGGGATCGGGTTGTTGATTTTTTACAGTAACTTGGGAATCAGCGGTTATTTCTTCCGCTTGGTGATGGCACATATTATTCTTACGATTCCTTATGTTGTTAGGACAATGAGTGCGGGATTTGCCCGTCTGGATCGATCGGTGGAAGAAGCTTCCTTAATTCTGGGGGCAACCCCATGGCAGACGCTTCGGCTCGTTACGATTCCACTCGTACGCCCTGCATTGATGGCTAGCGCTTTCTTCGCCTTCATCATGTCGTTCGATGAGTTGGTTATGGCTCTGTTCCTAACTGGGCCAGGAATGATTACCTTGCCGATGCTCATTTACTCGGACATTCAGTTTAACATGACTCCGGCTATTGCTGCCGTATCTTCTATCATTATTCTTGGTACAGTAATCATTGGTCTGATAGGGATGAGCATGCTTAAACGAAATAAGATTTTATAGTGGGGAGGTCCCTTTATGAGCGAATTGCGTTTACGCGAACTTAGAAAGCAATATGGCAGCAATGTCATTGTGGAAAATTTGGATTTGACTGTACAGAGCGGGGAGATGGTGTCCCTATTAGGTCCAAGCGGATGTGGAAAAACGACCACGCTTCGGATGATTGCCGGACTTCTGGAGCCGACTAGCGGTACGATTCATTTGGCGGATAGAGAATTGACGCGAGTTGCGCCTTACAAACGTGATGTAGGCTTGGTGTTTCAGAACTATGCCTTATTCCCGCACATGACCCTATTTGAAAATGTTGCATTCGGATTGCGCCGTCACGGTACTCCGAAGCATGAAATAAAGGATCGAGTGCTGCAAGCTCTGCAATCGGTACAATTGGGAGGCTTGGAGCAGCGGATGCCTGCCCAGCTTTCGGGTGGCCAGCAGCAGCGGGTTGCGCTTGCACGCACGCTTGTACTGCGTCCACCGCTTGTACTATTCGACGAGCCGCTCAGTAATCTGGATGCGAAATTGCGTCAAATGCTGCGTATCGAAATTCGCCAATTGCAAAAACAGATCGGATTTACTGCTATATTTGTCACCCATGATCAAGAGGAAGCAATGGTATTATCCGATAGAATTGCTGTCATGAATAAAGGACATATCGTACAGTTGGATACTCCTGAAAGGGTGTACAGCCGTCCGAATGATTCCTTTGTAGCTGACTTTGTAGGTGACTCCAATTTGCTCCCGGTAAGGGAACTAAAGGCGGAGAGCGGTCGTGCTGCTATTACGTTAGCGGGAGGGCAGCGCATAAAAGCCGCCCATGTTGTAACTACAACTGAGAACGTGACGGCGATGATTCGTCCGGAGGCGGTACGGCTATTCGCATCCCATGAAACGGCAAGTGTCCAAATCGATCGGGACAATCAGAATCAAATAGATGGCACCGTGCTTTATGTCCACTATACGGGTTCTTCCTATTTGATCGGATTGCAGGTGGAAGGGTTTGAAAAACCGTTCCTTGTAAAAACGCCGATGCACGGAGAAGCGAATATTTCCGTACGCGAAGGCGACAGTGTTCACGCTGTGTGGCAGATCAGTAACACGCTAGTTTTTTAGTCCCCACTTACAATGCAAATTTTGTTTCTACAAAACTTTTAGGAGGAAACAGACAATGACTGATCATAAAGCAATGGTAATCGCACAAGGAACGGATGCTTCTACAATGGACCCATATGCGCATTCGGAAACAACAACAGCAAATATATTACTGCAAGTATATGACGGTCTTGTCCGACGCAGTCCTTCTATGGAGATCGAGCCATGGTTAGCGGAAAGCTGGGAAGTCATAGCCGATACGATTATTGAATTCCGTTTGCGTTCAGGCGTTACGTTCCATAATGGAGAACTATTTAATGCGGATACGGTAAAATTCTCACTGGAACGTATGGTCGATCCTCGTAGGGAGCCCAAATTCCCTCCGTATGGACGCTTTAATTCCATTGATCACGTCGATGTAATCGATGATTTGACGGTGCGTGTGGTGACGAATCGTCCAGATCCTAACTTGCTCGCGCAGCTTACCGGGCTTATGATGATCCCGCCGCACTATATAGCCGAGCGAGGGGAAGAGCATTTCAGCCGCGTTCCGAATGGAACAGGTCCTTTCAAGTTCGTCAGCTGGGACAAGCCCAATGGGATCGTGGAACTAACCGCAAACAACGATTATTGGCACGGAAGTCCCTCCGTGCAGAAGTTGACCTTTAGAGCCGTACCTGATGGAAACGACCGCGTACAAGGCTTACACGACGGCACGATTCATTTAGCCGCCAACTTCCCTCCGCTAAAGCGTGCCCAGGTGGAGGCCGATCCGGGATTATCAGTTGTCGGAACTCCAAGTGTAGGTGTTATTTATATGGGGATCAATACGCATCACCCGATTCTTAGCAATAAGCTGTTGAGAAAGGCTATGGCTCATGCCATCAATGTTCGCGAGTTGATTCAAAAAGAACTCAGCGGCTGCGGCGCTCCTCTTGCTGGTCCTGTATATCCGCAAGCTTTTGGCGTAGACCCCAGTATATTGCCAATCCCATTTGATTTGGAACTAGCCAAGCAATTAATGATAGAAGCTGGCTATCCGGATGGGGTAGACGTGAAGTTGGAAGTTCCAGACGGCAGGTTCACGCAAGACAAGGAAATCGGTCTGCTTATTGGACAGCAATTAGCTAAAATCGGCATTCGATTGCACGTGGATATTCAAGCTTGGCCGCAATTCATCAGCCGGTTCCGCAATCATCAATACGATCAAATGTATTATGTAGGGTGGGGCAATTCGACCTTTGATCCGGATGAAGTATACCGTAACGCTTATATCGCTCCGAACCCATGGAATCCGACGGACTTCCATCATGACGATATGGCAAGCATGGTTATCGAAGCAAGTAATATTCTGGATAGTCAACGCCGGAAAGAATTGTACCGTATGGCGTGTCTCATCTTCCGCGACGAACTGCCTTGGATTCCGTTATTCCAGCAATTTGATTTATACGGTCTAAGCAAAAAGTGGAACTGGCAAGCTCGAATGGACGAATACATTTACGTCTGCGACGTTACAGCAGCAGAATAATCCGTTGGAGGGAAACATAATGGCAGCAGCAATTCAGGATATCGGAAAGATGTACATTGGCGGAGAATGGGTTGAAGCCGCATCGGGCAAAACACGGGAGATTGTGAACCCGGCAACGGGTGAAGGGATTGCCGTCGTTACCGAAGGCGGGTTGGAAGACGTACAGCGTGCGATTCAAGTGGCTCGTCATACGTTTGACGAGACAGGTTGGAGAGATACTTCGTCCCGTGAAAGAGCAAGACTGTTATTTGCCTTAGCCGATCGAATTGAAGAGCATTCGGATGAACTTGCTAGAATAGAGACGCTGAATAACGGAAAGCCCCTTGCCGAAGCGGAATCTGACGTATCCAGTGCAGTCAGCTGCTTTCGCTATTACGCCGGATTGATTACAAAACCTCACGGACAAACCTATGAAGTTCCTTACCCCATCCAAGCAATGGTGGTAAGAGAACCGGTCGGGGTGTGCGGTCAAATTGTACCGTGGAATTTCCCGCTTATGATGGCGGCCTGGAAATTAGCACCTTGCCTCGGAGCTGGGAACGTAACGGTATTCAAACCTTCCGAACTGACACCGTTAACCGCTATTCGATTGTTTCAGCTTATCGAGGAGGTCGGCTTTCCCAAAGGAGTTGCCAACCTTGTACTTGGCGATGGCAAAACGGTCGGCGCGGAACTTGCAGCCAGCCATTTGGTGGACAAGATTGCCTTTACCGGCGGTACGGATACCGGGCGCAGTGTGATGAGGGCTGCAGCAGGCAACATCAAGAAGGTATCCTTGGAGCTAGGCGGCAAATCGCCGAATATTGTGTTTGCCGATGCGGACCCTTCCATTGTAGCCGAATATGTCATGTATGGAATCTATATAGGCTCGGGGCAAGTTTGTTCATCAGGTTCCCGATTATTAATCCAAGACGAAATCTATGAAGCCTTTATGAAAGAGTTGGTGGAAAGAACGAACCTGATCCGGGTAGGCAACGGGATGGAGAGCAGTACAGAAATGGGCCCGCTTGTGTCGCGGACGCATATGGAAAAGGTATTATCGTATATCGAAATCGGCCGTCAGGAAGGGGCAACTATTGCAGCCGGAGGCAGACGGATGATGGATGGGGATTATGCAAAGGGCAACTTTGTGGAACCAACGATCCTTACCGATACAAAACCCGACATGCGTGTCGTGCAAGAGGAGATATTCGGACCCGTGCTTGTCGTACAGCGGTTTAAAGATGAGGAAGAGGCGATTCGTTTAGCCAACGGCACGGTATTTGGATTGGCGGGGGCGGTGTTTACCAATGATGCCAGCCGCTCGTTGCGGGTTGCGAGAAAAGTGCGTTCCGGTATTCTTTGGGTGAATACGTATCATCCTACGTATAATGAGGCGCCATGGGGCGGCTTTAAACAGAGCGGACTCGGCCGGGAACTGGGTACATTCGGCTTGGACGAATATACGGAAGTCAAGCAAATCAACGTCAATATGGAGCTTAAGCCCTTGGGATTCTACAAAGGTAAAGGGGAATAGGAGAAATGGACAACCAGACTAAATCAAGATTCGTTTCCATACAAACTTCTGTTCCAGGTCCGAAATCGACTGTTTTGCTGGAAAGAAGGACTAAGATCGTCCCGAAAGGAGTCGGCAACAACACTCCGATTTTTGTGGAAAAAGCGGAAGGCGCGCTGCTGTACGATGTGGATGGCAATGTATTTTTGGATTTTGCCGGGGCGATCGGTACGATTAACGCTGGTCATTGCCCTCCTGAAGTGGTGCGAGCGATTCAAAAACAAGCCGAGCAGTATATTCATACTTGCTTTCATGTAGCGATGTATGAACCTTATGTGGAATTAGCAGAGAAACTGGCGCAGCTGACACCGGGGCAGTTCCCCAAAAAAGCGATGTTCCTTAACAGCGGTGCTGAAGCGGTGGAAAATGCAGTCAAGATTGCCCGGAAATTTACGGGCAGATCCGGAATCGTTTCTTTCTCCCGCGGGTTTCATGGACGTACGCTCCTTGGGATGTCCTTGACCAGTAAAGTGAAACCTTATAAATTTGAAATGGGCCCATTTGCTCCTGCCACATATAAAGCACAATTTCCTTACCCGCTGCATCGTCCGGAAGGGATGACAGAAACTGACTATGCGTTGTTTTGCGTGCGCCAGTTCGAGGACTTCCTATACACCGAGGTGGCACCGGAAGAAATTGCTGCAGTCATTATGGAGCCTGTCCAGGGTGAAGGAGGGTTTATTGTTCCTCCAAAACTTTTTGTCGATGGAATTGTTAACATATGTAAAAAACATGGCATCTTGTTTATCGCCGATGAAATTCAGACCGGGTTCGGCCGAACGGGCGAGATGTTCGCATCCACTCATTTCGGGATCGAGCCGGACTTGATCACGATGTCCAAATCAATTGCAGCCGGGTTGCCGATCAGCGCAGTCGTCGGAAGAGCAGACGTTATGGATGCCCCGAGCCCCGGTGAAATTGGCGGAACATATGGCGGAAGCCCGCTTGGATGTGCAGCGGCGCTCGCGGTCATCGAGCTGATGGAAAGGGATAACTTGGTGGAGCGTTCCCGCGTGATCGGAGAAAAGATCCAGACTTTCTTTCATTCCTTACAACAAGAAGTTCAACTGATTGCGGACGTCCGCGGACTCGGGGCCATGTGCGCAGTGGAATTTATTCATCCCGATTCTAAACTGCCAGCTAAAGAATTCGTTGCCCAATTAACGAGAGCCTGTTACCAATCCGGCGTCATTGTGTTATCTGCCGGGGTTCACGGCAATATTCTTCGTTTCCTGACTCCGCTTGTCATTACGGATGAACAGTTGCAAGAAGGGCTCGCCATTATCGGCAATGTCACCAAATCGATGGCTTCGGCTAAATAAAGAACGGGGGAGACCTGTGAAAAAACATTTGTACATCAACGGTCAATGGAAAGAAACAGCTTCTTATATGAAGTTGTTTTCTCCGTTTACGGGTGAAATGATTGCTGAGGTCGCGCAAGCAGATGAATCCGATACAGATGAAGCCATTCAGGCTGCAAAGGCAGCTGCAGCTGTGATGGCGGCCATGCCGGCTCATCAACGTTCCGCTATTCTTGATAAAGTCGCTTTTCTGATGGAAGAGCGTAAAGAGGAAATGGCCCATATTCTGGCATTGGAGGCGGCCAAGCCGATTAAAACCGCTAGGGGTGAAATCGCCCGGACGATCCAAACGTATAAATTTGCCGCTATGGAAGCGTGCCGAATTCATGGAGAAACAGTACCCTTGGATGCGGCACCCGGCGGGGAAGGGCGAATCGCTTTTACTTTGCGTAAACCAGTCGGTGTAGTCGGAGCGATAACTCCGTTTAACTTTCCTTTTAATCTGGTGGCTCACAAGGTCGGTCCGGCGATTGCGGCGGGAAATACAATTGTTTTGAAACCAGCCAGCCAAACGCCGCTTTCCGCTATCGCTCTTGCTGATCTATTCGCAGAAGCGGGACTACCCGCAGGAGCACTCAATATCATTCCCGGCAAAGGCTCTATTGTAGGAGAGAAACTCGTTAGGGACCCCCGTGTTGCTGCGGTTACTTTCACAGGCAGCCCGGAAGTCGGAATTGCTATGAAAAACAAAGCCGGTTTAAAACGCGTTACCCTTGAACTTGGCTCCAACTCTGGCCTGATTATCGATGAAACGGTGGAGATTACGCAAGAATTGATTGACCGCTGTGTTCAGGGTGCTTTCTCGTTCAGCGGTCAAGTATGTATTTCGATCCAGCGAATTCTCGTTCACGCCAGTAAATATAAAGAATTTTCCGAGCACTTCAAGGAAGCCACGGAGAAGCTCGTGGTCGGTAATCCGCTCTCGGAACAAACCGATCTGTCTGCGATGATATCTAACAAAGAAGCCGAGCGTATGCAGGAGTGGGTTAACAGCGCCGTTACTCAGGGGGCTGTTGTACTCACAGGAGGGACAACCCTTTCGCCTGGTGTGTTTCCACCGACCATATTGACGAATGTGCCATCACAAGAACCGGTATCCTGTCAGGAAGTGTTCGGTCCGCTTGTTACCCTGTCCAGTTTTGATACTTTGGACAAAGCCATTAATGCCGTTAATGATTCCCGCTACGGCTTGCAGGCAGGTATTTACACCAATAATATCAAAGCCGCGATGCGCGCTGCGGAGCAACTCGAGGTCGGCGGAGTGATAATCAACGATTTTCCAACCTTCAGAGTCGATAACATGCCTTACGGAGGTATAAAGGAGAGCGGTTTCGGCAGAGAAGGCATCAAGTATGCTGTTGAAGAAATGACGGAGTTAAAACTGATCTGCATCAAATTGTAGAGACTATTCTGGTATCAATTGAAAGGATGAGCGATTTGGCCTCAAATACTAGTATTGTTATTCGACTCGAGCTGACCAAAACGCCAAGTTCTTTTGCAGAAATTGCTGGTGTAATCGGCCAAGCCGGCGGCGATATTATTGCCGTTGATATGATTCACGCCGGGAAAGAATCCACCACAAGGGACATTACAGTGAATCTGATGGGTGTTCCGGCAGAGGACATAACCGATGCGATACGGAATTTGCCCGGTGTAACGTTGGTCAACGTTTCCGACCCTACATTCCTAGCCCATCTCGGCGGAAAAATTGAGATGCAGCCCAAAATGCCGATCAAAACACGTGAAGATCTGTCCAAAGTATATACGCCTGGTGTAGCAAGAGTCTGTATGGCGATCCATGACAATCCAGCAAGTGCATTCTCGCTAACTATCAAACGAAATACAGTAGCTGTGGTCTCCGACGGTACGGCCGTACTGGGCCTTGGAGATATCGGTCCCGAGGCGGCCATGCCGGTTATGGAAGGAAAGGCGATGCTCTTCAAACAGCTTGCCGGAGTCGATGCATTCCCGCTATGCCTGGCCTCCAAGGATACGGAGGAAATCATACGAACGGTCAAACTTCTTTCTCCGGCCTTCGGAGGCATCAATCTTGAGGATATTTCTTCACCGCGATGTTTCGAGATTGAAGAGAGGTTGAAGAGGGAGCTCGATATCCCTGTGTTCCACGATGATCAGCATGGTACCGCCGTCGTACTGCTCGCGGGTCTACTTAATGCGTTGAAGATCGTCGGCAAATCAACCTCACAAATCCGCGTTGTTGTTACGGGTATTGGTGCTGCGGGTGTATCCATTGTCAAAATGCTGCTTGCTGCAGGTGTAAGGGATCTGATCGCGGTGGACCGCGAAGGCGCTTTATGCCGTACCAACAATTATTCGAATTCGATGTGGTCCTGGATAGCGGAGAGAACCAACCCGGAATTAAAACAAGGACAACTGTCTGATGTGATCTCAGGTGCAGACGTATTCATCGGTGTTTCCCGTAAAGGGGTGTTGAAGATCCAGGATATCAAGCGGATGGCCAACGACCCGATTGTATTCGCTATGGCTAACCCTGAGCCGGAGATCGAGCCAGAGCTTGCTGAACCTCATGTAAGGGTACTTGCCACAGGACGCAGTGATTATCCGAACCAGATCAATAATGTGCTTTGCTTCCCAGGCATATTTCGGGGGGCATTGGATTGCAGAGCCACCACAATTAATGAGGAAATGAAACTGAAAGCAGCTTGGGCGATCGCATCAGTAGTCAGCGACAATGAATTAACAGATCAGTATATAATTCCGAGTATATTCAACGATAAAGTCGTTCCATCTGTTCGTAAAGCTGTTATTCAAGCGGCAATAGATACGAATGTAGCTCGGAGAATACCTCCTGAGTTTCGTAAAGAGAACTAGAACTTATATTCTTCACATTTTAATCCGCGCCTAGCGCGGTTTTTTCATTTTGCGCGCCTATTATTGTCGGGAGACAAGAACCTTACCCCCTATTCGTTATCGATCACATAAGCTAAGATGGGTTAGTACTCAAATAAATTGTGATGGGGGATCCAACACATCAAAAGCAAAGGAGCATCATGATGAATAAACACGCATCGGGATTTCAACACAATGGAGCATTAGCTGAGAAGAAAGTTACCTGGCTAGAACTATTTTATGATCTACTTTTTGTAGCGGCTGTTTCAAAAGCGAGTCATGTCTTGTTACATGTCGAAGATGGCTCAATTCCAGTAGAATACTTATTAAAATTCGTCCTAATATTTGTTCCGATCTGGTGGGCTTGGGTAGGGCAAACGCTCTTTGTTAATCGGTTTGGTCAAGATATCATATCTCACCGAATATTTCTGATTCTACAATTATTTTTTGTATTAATAATGACGGCAAGCCTATCCGTTGATTTTGATCAATACTATATTCCATTCTTAGTAGGCTATGTCGGTTTAAGAGCTATGACTGCCATTCAATATTTTACGGTATATAAGATAGAAGAAGAAGCAAGTAGAAAGATCACTGCCCGTTATTTGGGGAGTCGCTTTTGGATTGGTTTGGTGATATCTTCGTCATCACTATTCTTTGACTCGTGGATTCGTTATGTAGTTTTGTATGCGGGAATTACTGTAGACATATTGCTTCCATTAATTGGTCGGAAATACTTAGTGAAAAGCCCAATAAATACTCACCATTTATTAGAACGCTTCTCACTGTTTACACTTATTCTTCTTGGCGAAGCAGTTATCAGTATACTGACAGTATTACAGTCTAGCTACTGGAAGTGGCAATCTATTTTATTTGCTTCAATTACTTTTTTATTAATTATTGCTATGTGGTGGCAATATTTTGATAATGTCGAAAAGAAAGTGAACAAAACAATAGAGACTGCAGGGCAAACTATAATTTATGGTCATTTATTCATATATTTATCCATGTGTATGATCGCAGCTTCGATTCAATTGTTATTTTTGGAACAATTAAATTACTTATTTATGTTAAGCTTTATTTTTGGATCTGTATTGCTTTACTTTTTTTCAACATCGTTGGTCTTCCATAAATATAGACATATACATTTAAGATTGGGGATATCTCATTTAGCGTTATTATTAGGATTACTTGGAGTTTTTTTTACAGTGGATTTGTTTTTCTTAATACCAAATTACTTAATTATTGGAGAAGTGATGGTGTTCTTTGTTGTATATGCTAAATTAACGAGTTGAGAAAATAAACGTGTAGGTTATTACGTAATCGTTGTAAGTAAACATCGCCAACTTTTAGGTGGTGTTTTTTTATATTCGATATGTTAACAACGTTAAGTTAACATAACTAAATATATGTAAACATTAATGAATAATTTGTATAAATCTGCTGTCAAGTTGTGTATCAACTCCTCCAAAAGTAACAGGAAAAATTTGCATCTTCAGTCGCTAATGCTGGATAGAATACTTGGCATGGTTTAGGTACCCGGATGCAATTTGTGCAAGGAAGACCTATTTATACCATGTTCGGGAAGGAGTGGAATAAGATTAGGAGAATATTGTTTTCTCATCAGCTGTGTCAGAAAGAAAGGAGGTGAATTAGATCACTACAATACTGGAAGAAATCATCTATGAAGGCGGTTATGAAATTGTCAATGCATTCGTTACGACTGATCAATGGGTCAGACCTGGAAAGCGCATTATTCCCATAGGCGGGGTCATTCATTGGACCGGTAATATTGGGAATGGGGCAAATGCATGGGCTAATCGCAATTATTTTGAATCATTAAAAGATACATATGCTTCGGCGCACACCATTGGCGACTGCCAAACGATTGTTGCTGCGCTTCCGTTCCAGCTTGATGAAGCCGAGATGGCTTATCACGTTGGAGCTAAGTCTTACCGCACATCGCACTTTGGAGCATATCCGAACAACTGTACACTCGGCCATGAGATGTGTGTGAATGCGGATGGCAATTTCCGCGAATCGTACAAACGGGCTGTGTGGGTGATGGCCTATTGGTGCTATTTGTATGGATGGGACGCCACATGTAACATAATGCGCCATTATGATGTGACAGGTAAGCCTTGCCCGCTCCCGTTTGTAGATCAGGTCTTTGATGACCAACTATGTGCTGGTATCGGTTTTACAGAGGCGCAGACGGCATGGATCCGGGAAAATCTGCACATCGACGGTTTACAAGGCGAGCCATTATGGGTTGCGTACTTATCGGATATCGCCGATTTGACTGAGATATTAAGAGAAGGAGGGCTGCCGATGCTTCAACAGCTCGCTCAAAGAATGGATGAGCTACAAACCAAAAATTGTGAATTGGAGAACCGTGTTCAACAATTGGAGATGGGTCTTCGTTTAGCTCAAATACCCGAATGGGCGGCAGAAGGCGTTCAATGTGCCCTTAATAAAGGGTTGATCGATACCCCAGACGGGGGCTCACACGACTTCTATCGGACACTAACGATCATGTACAGAAGCGGAATGCTTACTAAAGAGTAATTTGTGCTTCGCATAAGGAGGTCGACAATCAAGTTTATGGCTCACTTACAATGGAGTGGGAGCAACGCAGATTTACTGGATGCGCCTTATGCGAGCAATTCGGACTATCTGCAGGACGAACTGAGACGTCTCGACCTAATCCTCCACATCCAAGTTCTTCGCTGTTCGGGACAATTCCCGGAGCATCCGTTGGATCCGTTTAGAGGAATTGTGCTTTCTGAGGAAGCCGTCCTAAACTTGTTCGCAGAGCCTGATAACTCCTCTTCAGGACCGTTCGAAGTAAGCACGCGTGAAAGGCGTATTAGAAATTTAACCGAACAATTGGAACTACTTCAACCCATTATCCAACAGAGAAGGGCAATCAGTTTGCTTCATAGTACTTCTCTTGCGCTTCCCCAACTATCAGAACGATTTCAGCTAACCGACTTGGAAGAACAAATCGTACTCTTTTGCCTGGCTCCTGAGATCAACTCCAAGTATGAAAAAATTTATGCCTACATGCAGGACGACATGACGAGGCACAAACCGAGCGTGGGTTTAATTATGAACCTGCTTAAGTCCTCCATTTCCGATCCGATGCTTGTACGTAAAGCTTTTCATCCACAGGCAGGACTGATCATACACCAAATATTGCGATTCACCGAATCGGAATCCTCCTTGAACTTACTCACGCGCCCTCTCCATTTGGACTCGCAAATCATTCATTTCTTGTTAGGACATCAGCAATTGGATTCGAGACTAAACCGCGCGGCACACCTTATCTTCCCGCCGGCCGATTTCTTATCGAGTGCTGATGAAGAACAGACAAACCGTGTAAGAAGCTTGATCAAAATCCAGATGAACGCAACTGGCAGGTTGAAGCAAAAGCTTGTATTTGGTTTGACCGGTCCTGAAGGAGCCGGTAAGCAAAGCTTGGCCGAATCGGTATGCAGGGATCTCGGGATTCCTTTGATCATAGGGGATATCGCTAAAATACTTCACCACCCCCTTACTTTCCCGGATGCTTTAATTCTGTTGTGCAGGGAGGCGCGACTTCATTCTGCGGCGTTATGTTTGAAGCATATCGATTCCTTGTTTGCCCAGGAAGACAAATACAGGATCGAAATCGATTGCTTCCAGGAGCGGAGTCGCAGCTTCCCGCCGCTTTCCTTTATGCTCGGCGAGGAATCTCAGATTCCTCTGGACGTTGCTAAGCAAAGCTTTTATATCCCAGTGCCATTTAGTCTTACTGATTCATTGAACCGTCATCATGCATGGGAACGGTTATCCGAACCGTACTGCTTCGAGGAGTCGATTGATTTGGTGTCGTTGGCAGAGAAGTTCCGTTTCACGCCCGGCCGTATTCAGAATGCGCTTCATATGGCCCAATCGTATGCTCTCTGGCGTAACCCGGAAGAGGGGAGAATTGGAAGAGAAGATATTCAACGAGCCTGTTATGCTCAAACGAATCACAAATTGCGGTTACTGGCCGACAAGCTGGAGCCCGAGAGCACATGGAACGATCTTATTCTACCCAAGGACCAAAAAAAGCAGTTGAAGGAATTGATCGATCAGGTTAAATTACGGCGCACCGTCTTTGGGGATTGGGGATTTGAGCGAAAGCTGCCCCGGGGCAAGGGGTTAAACATATTGCTGCATGGTCCGCCCGGTACCGGCAAAACAACTGCAGCTGAAGTGATTGCAAAGGAACTAGAGCTGGAGATTTATCGGATCGATCTATCGCAAGTAGTAAGCAAGTACATCGGGGAGACGGAAAAAAACCTGCATAAAGTTTTTCGCGAGGCTCAGGACAGCTACGCTATTTTGTTCTTTGATGAAGCTGACGCATTGTTCGGGAAACGCACCGAGGTGAAGGATGCTCATGACCGTCATGCCAATACGGAGATAGCTTACTTGCTTCAAAAAATGGAAGAGTATAACGGTGTTACAATCCTGGCGACCAATCTGTATAACAACCTGGATGAAGCTTTTATTCGGCGAATGCAGTTCAGCATTGAGCTCACTCTACCGGATGAAGAGCACCGCTATGAGATCTGGCGCTCCATGTTCCCTGCGGAGGCTCCGCTTGCTGACAACATCGATTGGCATTTTTTGGCCCGAAGCTTCAAATTGTCCGGAGGACATATCAAAAATGCTGTGGTATCTGCTGCTTTTCTTGCCGCGGAACAGTCGGAAGCGATCGGCATGAAGCATTTGATTCGCGCAGTCGCGAGAGAAATGGACAAAATTGGAAAAATTAGCTCGAAAGATCAATTTGGGCCTTATTTCGAATTATTGTCCTAACGCAATAGAAAGGAGGTTTGGGAATTGGCAGGAGATACGGTTATTGCTGACGCAGGCTCTACACTGCTCAAGCTGCTGCAAGAGCAAATGGTGGACATGATCAACCCAAGCTCCATCGGGCTTCAGTCGCCGGCGGAACTGACCGGACCGAATACCAGACTTACATTATTTTTGTACAGTATTATGGAGAATCCGTTTATGAGCAACCAGGAATCGCGTTCTTGGGGTACTGGGCAGCTGCAAGCTCCACCGCTCGTCCTGGATCTTTACTTTATGCTCACTGCTCATTCATCGGTGCTGGACTTGACCGAGCGCACGTTGGAAGAGCATCGGATTCTGGGCAGGGCGATGAAGGTGATGTACGATCATTCCATTATCGAGGGTCCGGATTTGCAAGGAGGTTTGACAGCAGGCGATGAGAAGCTGCGGATTAAGTTGAATTCCTTGTCCTTATCGGAGTTGTCCGAGATTTGGAGTTCGTTCTCTGATCATAATCTCAAGCCTTCTGTGTGTTATGTAGTATCCCCGGTTTCAATCGAATCAGAGCGTGTTTCGGATGCCAATCGGGTAACACAACGAATGGTGACTTTAGACCCGATCAAACCAGGATCATAACAGTGAGGCAATTAAGGATGGATTATCAACATACATAAGGGAGGAACTAAAATGCCGGAATACTTATCGCCCGGAGTTTATGTCGAAGAAATCGAGATCGGTGGAAAACCTGTTGAGGGTGTATCAACGAGCACAGTGGGCTTCTTGGGCCAAACCGAACGAGGGCCTTCGACACCAAGACTCGTAACAAGCTGGCTCGATTACCAACGGGTGTTTGGCGGTTACTTTGGCACAAGTCAACATTTGCCCTATGCTGTGCAAGGCTTCTTCGATAATGGAGGTCAAAGGTGCTATATTGGCAGCATAGTAAAGGCAAGCGCAACTAAAGCTGAACTGAAGCTAGCGCATGATGATGATGATAATGCTCTCACCTTGGAAGCGATAGGTGAGGGTGCTTGGGGGAACCGGATTGCTGCAAAGGTTTCATTGGGATCGCTTAGCGGATTTAAAATTAGTCTTTTCTACTGGAAACAGACGGTTACTACTCTTTTTGATCCTGAGTCAAACACCAAAATGCAACCTCGACCTGCAGTTACAGAATCCTTCGATAATCTTTCTTTAGATGCAGGATCTCCGGATTTCTATGCAAAAAGAATGAACGGAATTTCCCATCTTGTTACGATTTCTCAAAAAACGGGGGATACAGGAACGCTGCCGAAGGTTACCGCTGTAGCGTCATTAACGGGAGGGAAGGATTCCGGAGACACAGCTACTACGTTAGTACTTAACGATTACACTAGGACGGATTCCGATGTTCCTGGAAGTCGGAAGGGCTTAACCGGATTTGCCGAAATTGATGAAATCTCAATCGTATATGCCCCGAACTCCAATGCTGTTGATGGGTTGACAGGAGCGCTAATCACACATTGCGAGAACTTAAAGGATCGGTTCGCCATTATAGATTCACCACCAAATACTGCAAGCCTTGATTCCCTTAAGCCTCGCGATTCCAATGAAACCAAATATGCTGCGTTCTATTATCCATGGATCAAGGTGGTTGATCCGGAAAACGGTATGCTTCGTACCGTCCCTCCCGGAGGCCATATGGCCGGCATCTACGCACGGACAGACGTGGAGCGCGGGGTTCACAAAGCTCCTGCCAACGAGGTTGTTCGCGGTGCGGTTGATCTGGAATTCCAGATTATGAAACGTGAACAGGATCTGCTTAATCCGCGAGGAGTTAATGTTATCCGGGCGTTTCCTGGACGTGGGATTCGCGTATGGGGTGCACGCACCTTATCGAGTGATGCTTCCTGGAAATATATCAATGTCCGCCGACTGTTTATTTTCCTGGAAGAGTCAATTGATGAAGGCACGCAATGGGTCGTCTTTGAACCGAACGATGAGAAGCTGTGGGCAAGAGTAAAACGTACGATCAATGAATTTTTGACCCGGGTATGGCGGGATGGTGCTCTTATGGGGACCAAGCCGGAAGAGGCATTCTTTGTAAAGGTAGATCGTACTACTATGACCCAGGACGACATTGATAATGGACGGCTGATTGTATTGATTGGCGTCGCTCCAGTAAAGCCAGCTGAATTCGTCGTCTTCCGTATCGCGCAGGTAGCGGGCGGTTCGGATGGAAGCGGCGCTTAATTACTCACTCATAAGGAGGCCTATACTATGGCAACAGGACAACGGAAAGACCCTTTTCGGAACTTTCGGTTTAGAGTGGAGATCGATGGAATCCAACAGGCTGGGTTCAGCGATGTTTCAGGCTTTGATTCTACGATCGATGTAATTGAATACAGGGAGGGCAATGAACCCACTCATGCACGCAAGCTCCCCGGTTTAACCAAATACGGCAACATTAGCTTGAAATGGGGTATCACGGACTCCATGGAAATTTATAATTGGCATAAAGAAGTGGCTGGCGGCAATGTACTCCGTAAAAATATATCGATTGTGGTTGTGGATGAGGCCGGCAATGATAAAGCCCGTTGGGACTTTGTCAATGCTTGGCCTAGCAAATACGATGCTCCCGATCTCAGTGCGAAGGGCAACGATATTGCAGTCGAATCGCTGGAAATCGTCCATGAGGGCATGGCGCGTGTAAGCTGACAACCACGACAACACTTCCTTTTGGGTGTCTAACTAATGATTGCTGGAGGATGAAGGAATGAGTTTTGTAACCGAATACGAATTTACACTGCCAAAAGGTTATGTTGACAAGCATGGGAGTCTGCATCGTGAAGGTGTAATGCGTCTCGCAACTGCAGCTGATGAGATTTTACCACTGAAAGACCCTAGGGTGCAGCAAAATCCTGCCTACTTAACGATCATCTTGTTGTCCCGAGTCATTACGAAGCTGGGGGATTTGCAGACGATAAATCCTGGAGTTGTGGAGGGGCTATTCTCAGGAGACTTGGCCTTTCTGCAGCTGTTTTACCGGCAAATCAATGAAACCGGGTTGCCAAGCGTAGACGCGGAGTGTCCGCGATGTGATCATAAATTTGCCGTAGAGGTGAGCGGATTGGGGGAAGTCTAAGCGGTTACCCCCTTGACAAGCTTTATGAGGAGGTAGCCTTCATTGCTTATTACTTTCACTGGCCGCATCAAGAAATTATGTCGTTGGAGCATCGGGAAAGGGCTAGATGGTGTGAGGAAATCTCGTCCATCAACCGCAAGGTTAACAAGGAGCCGGATAATGTGTTCAAGCTCTAGGGAGGAGACCCCATGGCAGCGCTATTAAGGATTGATCCGCTCACCAACTACAAATTTTTAGTTGAAATCGATGGTTTGGTCGTTGGCGGATTTACCGAAATTACCGGCCTTCAAGCAGAGATGGACATTGAGGAGTATCAAGAAGGCGGCATGAACAGTTATGCGCACAAGCTGCCTAAAGCTTCGAAATTTCCCAATTTGATTCTTAAACGGGGTCTTACGTATTCGGACACCTTATGGAAATGGTATCAGGATGCGGCTAGCGGGCAGGTCAAACGCAAAAGCGGGTCCGTGCTGCTGTTAGATTACTCCGGGACTGAAAGCTGGAGGTGGAATTTCTATCAGGCGTATCCGGTTAAATGGAAGGGTCCCGAGCTGCATTCAGACAATGGTGGAGTCGCCTTTGAGACGATCGAATTAGCCCATAATGGGTTTAGTAAGGAAGGATGAAGTTGATCACTGACGATAATCCAACTCCGTCCATCCCTCATACGGACTTTGCCAACCTTATTCGAAAGAAGTACGGTCTCGTAGGGTGGAATAGACTGGCGCCCCCTTTCCTTGTCTTCCTGGAACAAAAGCAAGACGGTTGGATGACCTTGATTAGGGAGCGAGTTACGGAAAGGCATGTAGTTCATTCAGCGCCAAGAATAGTGTACTTTCTATCTTCGATCTTGAATCGAAGCTTGTATTCATCATCCAGTCGAAACCTATGGGATCAGTTGATTCGGAAATGGACGGATCCAACCTCCAGATCATACAAGAAGAATGCTGTAACGAGCATGCAGTATACATCCAGCAAGGATAATCCTTTGGTCAAGAGCTCGAATCTAACAAAGTTGACACGTTTTCGGGCACTTTCTTTTTCGCACTCGTATGATGTTTTTGCTCAGCCGCAGCTTTCGGAAATCCGAAGGTCACTTACCACAGCAGAAGGTTTGGGGAATCAAACGATTCAATCGAATATCACGTTTCTGGCTGTAAAGGAGATTCAACGGTTTCAAACGAATCTGGCAAAGCAATTGACGAATGTGAATCATAGAAACCAAGTAAATCAATCCAAGCTTATGAATCCAACCATTATGCTGATTAAAGCGGTTCAAGCTCGCGAGTCACTTCAAGCGATTCAATCGAGTCAAACGCTTCATTCAGGGCGCACGCCGCACACAAAGGCTTTATTGTCAACGATAGGTCGGAAAGATTGGACGATAGTACCCGCTGTATGGTTAACTTCCTCTGTTCCGACGGGCCGTACTCATTTAACCGAAGCTATGCGACATTCTATAACAACTCGGCTTGAGTCAACACGAACAAACATTTCGGCTAACACTGATTTATCACAATTATCAAGGGATGTTCCAGTGTCGCATCTAAACTCAACTAATTTGGTTAACCGGATTCCTTTGCCAAGTCTGAGGCATCCAGAACCGGGAATGCCAACGATCACCAAGGATGGAAACGCCGAGGCAGGAAGCCTGACTCAAGAGGGAGTAACTAAACCGTCGACACGTGACACCATTCAAGCTCCGATCATTGATATTCAGACCCTGTCAGAGGAAGTGTATCAAGTTCTGGAACGGAAATTAATTATTGAGAGACAAAGAAAAGGCCTATGATCATTCGAATTTAGGAGTTTTAAGCTTCAGAGGGGTTCGCCCTTCTCGAATCGGTTTGGAGTGGAGGTGAACAAAATGGCTTTGGAAAAAGCGTGGATTCAACGGTTAAACGAGAAAGGAAACGCAAGCGGGGACCCGGTGAAGGTACTGTTCAATCCTACGGAATATTCAATCGAAAAAAGCAATCAATTCCATACCGTTGCACTTCCTGGAAAATCTACACCAGCCACACAATTCATAAGCGGGAATGCGGACCTGCTGACGATGGAGCTGTTTTTTGATTCATACGAGGAAGGCGAAGACGTCAGAAAGTATACAGGAAAGGTTACCTCTCTGCTTCAAGTCGACAGCGAGCTTCATGCTCCGCCGATATGTAAGTTTATATGGGGAAAGCTCGAATTTAAAGCCGTACTGGAAAAGGTGTCGCAGCGCTTCACGATGTTTCTTAGCACAGGAATTCCGGTTCGCGCCTCCCTCCAGGTCGTTTTCAAAGAATATAAGACGATTACGGAACAAGCTGATTCAATCTCAGGGCTGTTGGACAAAACGAAACAAATCACGATCAAGTCCGGCATGACATTGTCGGCGATCGCGGAGAGTCAATATGGGGAAGCAAGCAAGTGGCGCATGATCGCCACCGCTAATGGGATTTCCAATCCCCGGAAGCTGCAGCCTGGCATGCAAATAAAGGTTCCTCCTTTGGAGTGATGAGATGGACTTCAATCTGTTGGAAAAGAAATATGGGAATTTTTACGCTCCCGGATTCGAGATCGAGGTTGCAGGCAAAAACCTCGTTCGAGAAGGGATGGAAATTACAAGTGTGAGCATCGACCACATGCTTAACGAGGCTGATCATTTCACATTCACAATTAATAGTGCATTTGACTTAGCCGCTCAAGATTTGAAATGGATCGATTACTTCCTTCCTGCAGGCAAGAAAGTGACGATACGTATGGGTTACGCAAACACAAAACCGATTATGCTGATTGGCATCATCACTTCCCTCACGACCCGGTTTCCGTCCAATAGTACTCCCCAGTTAGTGATCAGCGGATTTGATCTATCTCATTTGCTGATGAGAGGAATGAAGCCTCGATCATGGGATGACATCAAGCATAGTGACGTTACATCCAGACTGGCGCTTCAGGACTATGGCCTTAAGAGCGATGTGGAGGATACCAAGGTTACGCACCCGAAAGTGATGAAAGCATCAGGACAAAGCGATTTTCAATTTCTTCAAAGCTTGGCTCAGCGTAATTTCTATGAATGCTACGTTTTTGGAGAAACACTTTATTTCCGCTCCCCAGCTGTAGATAGCGAGCCTGTCGTCACACTCAGATGGAATCATAGTTTGATTTCCTTTCAACCTGAGATTAATCTGGCTGGTCAAGTCGGCGAGGTAGAGGTTAGGGGCTGGAATCCGAAAGCAAAAAGGGAAATCGTCGGTACCGCCAGTATCGGTGATGAGCTGGGAAGAAGCTCTGGTCAAAGCGGGGGTGAGCTCATTCAGGGACTGACCCGTGAAACGATCCGGGAGCACGTCCGATTTCCGGTGTTTTCTCAACAGGAAGCAGATCTTCTGGCGAAATCAATTCTGAACAAGCACGCCGAAGGTCTCGTGAAGGGTAGAGGGGAAACCATCGGGATTCCTGATATCTTGCCAGGTAAGAGGATCCGTCTTGAGGGGCTCGGCAAACGATTCAGCAAAACGTATTATATCGAACGAAGCGTTCACAGCATAAGCACATCAGGCTATCAAACCACTTTTCATATCAAGGAGAACGCCATATGAGCTTGTACGATTTGCTGCAATCCAGGGATTCGAGAGGGGATCAGGTGCAGGGGGTTTCGGTCGGCATCGTAACGAACATTCAAGATCCGGAGAATATGGGACGGGTGAAAGTGAAATTCCCATGGCGCGATAGCGACGACGAGAGCTATTGGGCTAGAATCGCGACCATGATGGCGGGTAATGAGCGCGGCAGCTTTTTTTTGCCTGAGGTGGGAGATGAAGTGCTTATTGCTTTCGAAATGGGGGATCTGCACCACCCTTATGTAATAGGTTCCTTATGGAACGGAGAAGATAAACCTCCTGCATCGCATGAGGATGGCAAGAACAACATCCGCCAAATCAAGTCCAGAAGCGGACATGAGCTGATCTTCAATGACGAAAGCGGTAAGGAAAAGGTCATCATTCAAACAAAAGCAGGCCATAAAATTGTACTTGACGACACCTCAGGCTCAGAAAAAATTGAGATTACGGATAAATCGGGCTCCAACAAGATCGTATTCGATTCCAGTCAAAATGAAATCGCTATGGAAAGTGCCATGAAGCTCAAGCTGAAATCACAAACCATTGAGATCGAGGCTGGTTCCATGATGACGATTAAAGCAGGAGCCACTCTTACCATTCAAGGCGCACTTGTCAAAATTAATTAGAACAGGAGTGACGGGTAATGCCCCCTGCTGCAAGAATGGGAGATTTAACGAGTCATGGCACCCCTTTAAGTCCGGGTCCAGGCAGTGCTAATGTTCTGATCGGCGGCAAACCGGCCTGGAGAGCGATGTCAGATATGCATACCTGCCCGGCAGCTACACCGAATCCCCATGTGGGAGGCGTGGTGGCCATGGGCAGTACAACAGTTCTGATTAATTCGCTTCCTGCGGTCCGTCTAGGGGACAGTATTACGGAAACCGGACCTCCGAACACCATTTTGCTTGGAGAACCGACCGTGCTTATCGGATAAGGAGGCAACAATGGCCAATGAGTTTTTAGGTACAGGATGGTCCTTTCCCGTCCGAATTGATGGCATGACTGGAAGAACGGCGTTGTCCTCGAACGATCAGGATATCGAAGAATCGATCCGGATTATCCTGTTTACGGCAAAAGGGGAGAGGATTATGAGACCAGAGTTCGGATGCGGTATCCATGATTTCGTCTTCTCCTCCATGAATACGACTACACTTGGGTTAGCAGAGTCAAGTATTCGGGAAGCGTTAATCCGGTGGGAACCCAGAATCGAAGTATTGGACGTATCTGCCGTACAGGACAACGAATATCCGGGAAGGCTTATGATTCGGATTCAATATCAGATTCGAGCAACGAACCAGTCTTACAATCTTGTATACCCGTTTTATTTGAGGGAAGGGTAACTGACCCATATTGGTGGTGAAATAATGAAGGCTCCATGGATTGATAAGAGGGACATAAACGACCTGTTGAGACAAATGCAGGAATTGGTGCCTTACTACGTTCCCGAATGGAAAGCGAAGGACGACAAGGATCCGGGTGTGGCTGTGATGAAGCTTTTCGCCCAAATGTACATGGGGATTATTCATCGTCTTAACCAGGTACCGGATAAAAACTTTATCGCCTTCCTGAACATGCTCGGCGTACAGCTGCAACCTGCCAGACCGTCGCGAGGACCGGTGACCTTTTATTTAAGTGAAGGTGCTTCCGAGCCAGTATTGATTTCAGCAGCGACACAGCTGGCTGCCCCGCCAGCAGACGGCGGCAAGCCCATCATATTTGAAACAGAGAAAACGATATTGGCTACACCAGCCAAGCTCGTAGAGGCGTTCTGTTTCAATCCAAAGGTTGACGGAATCTACCAAGCTCCCCCATCTTTTTTGCAGCCAGCTCGTAACAAGGCACTTTCCGCAGAACTCACAGACTTTGAGCTGTTCGGAGGGAACAACAAGCAAGCGCACATCCTTTATTTGGGTCATCGCGAGCTGTTCAATGTAGAATCCGAGGTGAGCATTGCTCTTCAGCTTGCCGGTGCAGGATTAACGATTAATCATTTGGAGCTGTTAGCCGCTTCGGTTGAATGGCAATATTGGTCCGAAGAAAACGATTGGACGAATTTAACAATCGAGAAGCTAAACATGCAACAAGATTCAGGTACGCTTACTTTAAAGAAAATGCAGCGGCTTACGGTTGATGAGACTGAAATTAATGCCATTCGCAGCAGATGGATTCGAGGTATTGCTTCTACGTCATCCATTCGATTGCTTCAGGATGTTAATCTCCATTCCTTGAAGGTAGTCGTGATGAACGATAAGCAGCCTCCTGCGCCCGATCTTGTTTTTTACAATGATATTCAGCAGGATGTTGAAAGTACCTTTTATCCTTTTGGCAAAGCCCCGCGACTATTCGATACGATGTTCGTGGCGAGTCAAGAGGCGTTTTCCAAAAAAGGGGCTAACGTTGAACTCCGGTTTACACTCGAACATGATAATCCCAACAAATTGACAGATCAAACGATCACTGCAGAGCTTACCTGGGAGTATTGGAATGGAAAGGGCTGGAGGAAGCTGACCGGAGTTTCTGACAACCTTTCTATTATAAAAACCAGTGCAGGTACGATTAAAACGGATCGTACACTTGCTTTTACCAACCCTGTAGACAGCTCAGAGATTATGATTCAAGGGCAGTTGAATTATTGGATCCGAGTGAGGATTGTCGGCGGCGGTTACGGGGGTGAGAACTTGGTTCTGAGTGATAAGGAGTATAAGCTGACCCCTAACTATATTGTGCCGAAGATCAGCAGTTTGCGAGTCCATTATACGCAGCCTGTATCTGGATCGCCTACAAACCTGCAGCACATCGTCACAAGCAACAATTTAGATTTCATGGATCAAACCTCAGTAGTAGGGGCAGGTCGGACGATCAAGCCCTTTTATACACTGATGGACAATCATCAAGCACTGTATTTCGGTTTTGACAGGCCGCCGTTGAAGGGTCCAATCAGCCTGTATTTCTCAGTTCGTGAACAGGAATACACGGAAGACAACCGTCCCCGAATGGAGTGGGAGTATTATCGGCTGCTGGACGGACAAGGAAGCTGGACAAAGCTTGATGTTCTGGATGATACCCGGCATCTTACCCAGAACGGGTGTGTGGAGTTCATCGGTCCGATGGATTTCATCGAGCTTGGTTTATTCGGGAAAAGACAGTACTGGATTCGGGCTGTAGATTCAGAGGACAAATATGTACCAGCAGGTGATCATGAATTCCCCCCAGCTCCAAAGCTGAAAGGCATTTACCCGAACACAGCTATGGTGACGCATTCTGAAAGTATTCCAGAGGAAATGCTTGGCTCGAGTCAGGGTACAGCATTCATGGTTTTCAGCTTGTCCAGACATCCGGTTCTTTCTGAACAAATCTATGTGAATGAAATCCATGCTCTTTCAGAAGGGGAACGTAAAGCTTTGATTCAGAACGTTGACAGGGTTGTGATTGAAGGCAAAGATGGGGCAGGCCAAACTACCGATTTCTGGGTGAGGTGGTCGCCAGTGGACAAACTCAACGACTCGCAGGCTTCAGACCGGCATTATGAGATTGATCAGACGTTCGGGACGATCCGATTCGGCGACGGGATTCACGGTATGGTTCCTCCAATCGGGACCGATAATGTCAAAGCTGTGTATCGAACGGGAGGCGGTGCAATAGGGAACGTTGGACCATCGGAAATCAATATGCTGAGAACGTCAATTGCATTTGTCGATCGTGTCGCAAATCCGGAGGGAGCCGAAGGCGGATTCGATACTGAGCTGCTGGAGCAAGCACTGGAACGGGGACCTTACTGGATAAAACATCGGAATCGAGCCGTAACCGCCGAGGATTATGAGCAGCTTGCACTCCATGCCGCCAAAGGCATTGCTAGAGTCAAATGCTTACCAGGCTTGAACGATAAAGGCCAGCGTGAAACGGGGTGGGTAACCGTGATGATTGTTCCACAGACTAGCGACCATCAGCCAAACCCAACACCACAGCTTCGACGCCAGGTGCAAAGCTATTTGGAGGCCAGGGCTGCGAATGTGACAGTCTTTCCGAAGCAATTGAAGGTGATCGGGCCCGTATATGTAGAGATCGCCATCACCTCAGTATTGGTGGCGCGCTCGTTCGATATGGTTCCTAACGTTGAACAAGAGGCGATACGGAAGCTTAAAGCTTTTCTTCACCCTCTTACAGGAGGCTCTGATGGAAGGGGCTGGGAATTCGGCAAGCTGCCTTGCTTGAGTGATTTCTTTTCCCTGTTGGAAGCTGATCGCAATGTGGATCATGTTGATAAGCTTAGCATGACGATCCGTGATCCGTTAAGCGGAACTGTCGAGGTAACACAGGACCTTCCAAACACAATAAACCCGCATCCCTACCTTTTAATATGCAGCGGGGAGCATAATACAACGGTTAAAGCATCGTCATCAATCTCTTATTAGAGTGGTGTAAAACGGAACAAAGGAGGTGAATACAGTGTTGCCTTTACCGAAATTAGATGATAAGACCTTCGATCAGTTGGTGGATGACGCCAAAAAATGGATTCCCCGTTATGCACCAGAATGGACCGATCATAATGTGCACGATCCCGGTGTTACCTTCATAGAAATGTTTGCCTGGTTGACCGAGCTTCAGCATTATTATCTGGATCAGATCCGGGAAGAGAATGAACTCAAATTTCTCAAACTGCTGGGTGTAAAACCGCAAGAAACGACCCCTGCCCGAACGGACGTCACTTTCTCCTTATTAAGTACAGATGGGGAGAGCGTGAATGTTCCTAAAGGGACGAAGCTTTCCGCTGGAGATGTCACATTCGAATCCGAAGAACAAATCGCAGTTAATTCTACTCGGCTCCAAAAGATCGTAAGCTTTCACTCATCAGGCGTGACGGATCATACGGATTCGAATCTGCGCGGAGGGCTCACCTACTTCCCATTCGGTCCGAATGCAGATGCAGGCAGCCGGTTTTATCTTGGATTTGAACCGACATTCCCAGTGGGGGAACGAATCCCAGTTACGTTTCGTGTGTATGAATCGTATGCTGTTCCTCTGGGGACCGGGTTGCTTGATGTAACGCCTTCAGCTGAACTAGCTTGGGAGTATTACTCAGGCAAGGACGCCGGGTCCTGGTTACCGCTGACCGTTGAACAAGACGAAACTCAGATGCTGTCCCGCAGCGGAAGGCTAACCTTTCTGGCTCCCAACGACGCACAGAAACATAGGGTGTACCCGTTCGATGAAAGCATGTATTGGATTAGGGCCACAGTTCGACAAGGGAGCTATGAGCTTCCTCCTAGATTGGAAGGGGTGACGCTGCATACCATCTCAGCCGTACAAACAATCACCTCGAGTGAATTGATCGGTCGCTCCAATGGTCTCCCGGGGCAAACGTTCACTTTGACTCACTTTCCAGTCGTTTCTGGAAGCTTGACGCTTCATGTGGAGGAGTTTGCCAATGGGATCACTCAATGGAAGGAGTGGCATCAGGTAGACAGCTTTGACGCTTCAGGTCCAACTGATCCGCATTATTTACTTGAGGCACATGCTGGACGGATTCATTTCGGAGACGGTCTGAATGGAGCGATTCCGCCAGTCTTGTCCCATTCCGTGCTACCTAACATTCGGGCCAACATCTATCAATCCACATTAGGAGAAGGAGGCAATATGGGGGCCTTCACGATCAATAAGGTGGTAGATGCAGATGAGAGATTACAGAGGCTTGCGTTAGAAAATCGACTCCCTGCTAGCGGTGGAGCAGCTCGAGAAACATTGGACGAAGCTAAAAGGAGAGCAAGAGAAGAAATTACAGCCTGTACCCGGGCTGTAACATCCGAGGATTTCGAAACGATTGCAATAGCGACTCCTGGTTTGCGTGTATCTCGTGCAAAAGCTTTGCCCTTACTTGGTAAAGATAATGCCTTCGAAAAAGGAGTCGTTACAGTAGTAGTCGTGCCATTCAGTGAATTTCCTAATCCGCTGCCGGGTGAAGGCTTTCTCGCTACGGTTTGGCGGAATCTGAATCGGCATCGGCTCATTACAACACAGATTCGAGTCGTTCCGCCTGACTATGTGAAAATTACGATAGAAGGAGTTGTCCAGGTAAAAGCCGGGTTCAATCCGTCCGCAACGCTTGAGAAAATTCACGCTTCCCTTCTGAAATTTCTTCACCCTCTTGAAGGAGGTCCGGATGGAACAGGCTGGCCGTTCGGTCGGCCGGTATACGTCTCTGAGATTTATGAAGCGATTGAACGTGTTCCCGGTGCAGATTGTGTTCAGAGCATTCGAATCACGGCTTCAGGCACAGGAGTAAAGCGGGATGGGATGGGAAACGTAATGATTTCACCGTTCAGTCTTGTTTATTCCGAGGGACATCAGATCGAAGTCACAACTGCGGAAGCAGGCTGCGAAACGGAGGGAGGTTGTCATGGCAGCAAGCGCACTAGATGAATATCAATTTCTCACGATAAATCATAAGGACGCCTGGGAGCAGGGGCTGCTGTACAACCTTCAAGTGGATCCTGAAGGAATCTCGATCCGGAAGACGGTTCAATATGCACCAGCTCGAACAATCATGATATCGGAACTGCCCTATGGAAGTGAGATAACCGATATCACAGCAGGGCCCTGTAAAGTTCTGTATATGTTGGATGCTGCTGCACGTTCTATATACGTCTACGATGTTACAGAAGCCCGCTTCGATGCTGTGGACAGCCTGCAGTCCTTGTTTGTGAAGCCATCGGCTATTGCATATTCTCCTGGTTGGGTGATTGCAGCCGACCTGGAAGCCGAGCACCGAATGCTTCATTTTGCCAGTGTGAATTGGCAGCTGACTTGGCGAGCGGGTGAGGGAGAGGACGGTGTCCGCAACAAGCTGGATATCGAAGCCCCTTTGCAGTCCACCTGTTTGGCGGCCGATAAGAGTGGGAATGTGTTCGCATTGGATGCGGAACAAGGCTGTATAGTGAAATTCGCTCCCAGTGGAAAAGCGGTTTCCGTATTCGGCCATTCCGTATTAAACGGATATGTGCCTACCGCAATTGCCATTTCCGCAACGGAGGAAGACACCTTGTACGTGCTGGAGCGTCACGAGAAAAAGGTGCTTGTATTCACGAGTGGAGTACAAATATCTGCATTTACAATCCCTCTTGAGGCTCCTTCAGGACTTGCTGTTGATTCTAAGGGTTTCCTGTATATCGGAGAAAACCGCCCTATTCGAGGTGAAGAGGAAGACCGGTTTATACATAAATTCGATCGGAATGGCCAACCCGTAGAAATTTTATCGGCTTATCGCGGTCCTGCAGACAAGATCGTTTTCGATGAATGCGACCATTTGTACGTACTGGATCGCGTGGCCAGTCGAATATCCGTCCTGCACTTGGAAAACACACTGAATAAGCAGCTTTCTGATCCGCTGGCTGTCGGCGTCTATTTCTCCAAAGCACTTGACAGCACAGCTTCTGCTGCGAGATGGCATAAGTTGGTGTTGGACGGCATAATCCCAGTTAATACTCAGGTTGAGGTCTCCTATATGACAGCAGATCATACAACCTTCCGAATACTGGGTACTGAACAAGACATAAACACTTTTATACATAATCCTGAGCTCACTCCTCAAACCAAGCTGGTCGCATTGAACCAACTGGGCGATTCGAATCCGGTGGACTGGTCGGAACCGCTCTTAAATCCGCAAGAGCTCTTGATCCGTGGACGATCAGGCAGGTACCTATGGCTTCGATTAAAGCTGATAGGCAGCGAGAAGCAGTCACCTCTCCTGAAAAGCTTACATGCCGTATTTCCAAGAAATTCATATCTTCGTTATTTGCCTTCTGTTTATCAGGAGGACGAAGGCAGCAGAGATTTTCTTGAGCGTTTCTTATCGCTTTTTGAAACCTTTTTATCGAACTCAGAACGGGAGATTGATCGGATTGCCCGGTGGTTCGATGCGGATGCCGTATCAGGCGAATATTTACGTTGGCTCGCTTCATGGCTCGCCGTTGCCTATGATGAGAACTGGACAGAGACTGCCCTGCGTAAGTTGGTTAAGAACATTCCGGCACTGTATCGGAAACGGGGCACGCGCGAAGGCATCGAAGAGATGGTTGAGCTGTTTACCGGCATTCGCCCTTTTATCGTAGAGCAATTTCAGCTGCAAAGCGCTACTGATACGGATGTCAAGGCTATATTGGCAAAGCTTTTTGGAACCGATCCTTACAGCTTTTGCGTGCTGTTGAAAACCGATCAAATCCTGTCTGACGATGAATACAGAACTGTTAAACGAATTCTCGATGCAGAGAAACCAGCCCATACAAGTGCAGGCTTAACCGTTCTCCAGCCCTGGGTATACCTGGATATGCACACGTATTTGGGTGTCAATTCCTATCTCACACCTCCATCTTCCACCATCGGGACGGGGATCATCCAGCGAGATACGGTATTGAGAGATCCGATAGCGATTGGGCAAATCGAGAACAGGTCCAGGATGACTAATGAGACGGTACTTGCCTAAGGAGGAACCGATTTTATGAGCACCGGTACATTTAATGCTTTTGAAAGGAACCGGTATTATCACGGCAAATTAATGACGGTTCGGGATTTTCAGACGGAGCAAAATTATTTCAATGGAAAGCGGCACTTATTAAACCGTCTGATCCATGGGACCGGGATTGTGTTCGGGCTGGAAGTAAAGCCAGAGAGAGAACAGACCAATCGAGGGATTGTGGTACAACCCGGAGCTGCTCTCGATTGTTGCGGTCGAGAAATTATCGTGAGCCGGGAATACAAGAAGATAGATATCCGCGAGCTTCCTGGATATCCGTTTGAGGCAAGCGGAGATAAGAAAATCTATGTGAAGCTTCACTATGATGAATCACCGAGAGACAGAGTCCGAGCGACTACTAATGGTTCAAGTTGCGGGGAAGATTGCGAGTCGAACCGTATTCTGGAAAGCTTCAAGGTACAGTTGACCACTACCGCTCCTGAACCGGATGCCCCACTATACCCTTTACCAGAGACAGCGATTATTTATTCGGATGAGACGATCCAATTAGAGCGAACATGGCCTCGTTGGATTAGAACCGGCGAAGTCTTCGAGATTTCGTTAAAGCTGACCGTCAAGCATGATTTATCAGGCACCCTATCCATCAAGCTGAGAGAAGAGCTTCCTTCCTTAACATTATTGCACACAGATGGTTTGCTGTTTCATGTGGAGAACCCGGCTGAAGGTACAATCATCGAGAAAAAGGTAGTTGTTCGTGCAGGGAACCAGCCAGTAACTACTGTGATCCGGGCAACTCTTTATGATATCGATGACGGGAAGGAGATTAACCCGAGAGAGGTGAGCGAAAACACTGTCTCAGTTGTTTCTGTAAGAACCTTCCGGGATCTCTTGATTGAGCGCTACTTGGACCAGTTGGATGGAACGGAAACAGAGTCCGAGTCGGAATCGGATCGTTCAGATGAGGACGGTGTCGTGATTGCATCGCTGGATGTTAATGATCAAGGTGTAATAACTGGCATCGAGCATTTTTTACCCCATGTAGTCCATGGTAATCCATTGCTCGCCAAGCTCATTTCTGAGGAGGAAAACAGATTCCGGACACTCCCAAATCACGGTTCCAGTCATGAGCATGGTGGCGTAGATGCGTTCGATGTGACGAATCTACCCGGTCTCTTAGAACAACCTCAGAAGATTAAGCTATATAAAGATGAAGAGGAATATGTAGCAAGCCTTCTGAACATTGATGGCGAAGGCGTTACGCTTGAGGAAGTTCCTGAATCACCAGGTCAAGTCCGCGTTACTATTCCGGGGATGCAAAGTCACGCTTATACTCACGCTGCGACAGGCTATGATCCGCTGAACGTAACCGATTTGCCGGGCGTGTTAGCCGAGGCGCAGAAGGTCATCGTCTATACAGATGGCGATAATTATACTACAGCCAGCAAATTCAGCTTTGAAGGCAGCGGTGTTGAGGTAAAGCCTGGCCCATATGGAGACGACCATCTCAGTGTGCATTTCACAGGCGGACCTGGCGGTGGCGCCCATGCCAAGAGTCATCAAGATGGCGGGTATGATCCAATTAACGTTACCAATCTTCCGGGCGTACTGGCCGAGCCCCAAACGTTGGAAATCCTTTACGGGCAGGAAAGAGTGCAGGCAAGAGGCATATATATTCACGGCGACGGTGTGACGGTTAGCGAGGACAATAACTACGCCTATATGTACATCCCTAAACCGCCTGAGCCTCCACAATACCGGGTATGGTCTGGAGATGTCCTCTTTCAGAACGTACTTGCCGGGCAAGCTTTTGTCTCTGATCCCATTTATTTATCAGAGTTAACAGATCCAGCTATTACTTACGTACTCGATTATGGTCATATTTATTTGGAGACACATAGCGACGTTAAGGTCACCTTTTCCTTTAACAAAGCAGAGAAGATTCTAAACTTCAGTCTTAAGAATGCAAGCACAACGGGTAGCACAGTTAACGTTAGGGTCCGTTGGTGGGCGTTACCCAAAACGATCGATAAGGGTACGGTTAACAGCAGACGTGTAGTTATGACTTAATTATGCACTCATCTCTAGAAGTACCATAATTGAATTATGAATCAGCATTTATGTACATCGACTAGGAGGTCAAACTCATGTCTGACGGGCAATTGAAAGCCTTCGAAAGAAATAACTATTTTTACGGAAAGCTGTTGACGGTACGCGATTTTGAAACGGAGCAGGATTATTTCAACGAGAAGCGCCACCTTCTGAACCGTTTTGTTCATGGTGCAGGAATCGTGTGCGGTCTACACACCGAAATCGTGGATAACCGTGGAGTTCGCCTCGATCCGGGCGTGGCCATCGATGGCTGGGGCAGGGAAATTGTCGTTGGGCGGGAATTTCTGAAGACGGATATTCGTGAAGTTACTGGTTATCCGCTCGAAAGAGAAGGGGCTAAGACACTTTATCTCCTGCTGGAATACGATGAAGTCTCCAAAGAACCGGTACCCGCGTTAATGAATACTTCCTCCTGCGAGGATATATCCGAATCAAACCGAATTCTTGAAAACTTCAGACTCACTTTAACGGAAACCCCCGTTCGGACAGAGACTGGCTGGTCTTCGCTTTGGAATGAAACCTCCAGCCTGTACCAGAAAGGCAAGCTCAAGCTGGAACGCACGGCTGCCAAATGGGTCAAGGGGGAAGATGTGTTTGAAGTTGTCATTAAGCTTACTGCACTTCAAACAATAGGTCCGGAAGAAGTATGGGAAGCTGTTGTTACCGAAGAGCTGCCAGAATCTTTGGTTTTACTGCATACCGAACCGATGCGATTTATTGTGTCCAATGTAAAAGCGGGAACCATAATAGAGAAGCGCTACATTGTAAGAGCAGGTGTGAGCTCGGGTCCACATTCTATCAGTGGCAGGATCGTTGTCTCTGTAAATGGCGGGAGTGTTGAAGAGAAGCGGACCTCGACCAATACAGTGACCATTTTTACCGAAAAAGCTGTGAGTGAAAAGGCAGTGGAGCTTCATTTTGCGGAACAAAAAAATGAAGATTTGGCGGGTGTGAAAAAGCCTGGTGTGCTGCTAGCGACATTGACGATTAATGAAGAGGGATTCATAACTCGGATGAGTGAGTTGGGCAGGAGGTTCGTGTACAATAACCCCTTACTCGGCCGACTTGTCAAATTCGAAGAAGACCGAATGGGCAAGCTCCCTTTCCACGGCTTGTCACATGGCGCTGATGGTGAAGATCCGCTTGATGTGTCTAATTTGTCAGGGTTGTTGGCGGATCCGCAATGGGTAGCAGTTTATACAGATAAGGATAAATTTATTCAAACAAGACGATTCACATTCGAGGGCGAAGGTGTTCAAGTGGATACCAACCCTCAAGCTGAAGATCATGTGCGAGTCCGTATCTCCGGCGTTCCCCACTCCGAGACTCATGAAGCCGGCGGTTCAGATCCGATCGACGTAACGGACTTAAAAGGACTGTTGGCGGATCCGCAATGGGTGGCGGTTCATACAGATAAGGATAAATTTATTCAGACAAGACGATTCACATTCGAGGGTAAGGGAGTACAGGTAGTTACCGACCCCACGGTTAAAGATCATGTACGAGTTAACTTCTCCGGCGTTGCCCATGCCGATTCTCATCAAGCCGGCGGCTCAGATCCAATAAATGTAAGTAACCTGAAAGGCGTATTGGCCGATCCTCAGAAAATAAGCGTTGGATTCGCTGGAAACACCTATTCTGCCAAAGGAATACGGTTTTCTGGAGATGGCGCTAGCGCAACCATGCAGGGTGATTTGCTTCACGTTGATATCACTGGAGGAGGTTCGGCACCTGCCAAAAGTGAGGTAATAACTGGACGGGTCATCTATAGTAAAGTCAATAATGGCGATATGCTCGTTTCTCCTTACATAGAGATTCCTTTCGATGGTCCTGCTGCTATCCAAACAGCCTTAGAGTACGATTTTACCGGGATGATGGGATCCATAGTAGGAGTTGATGCGAATATATCGGTCATCTATGACTTGAATAAAAAACAGTTCAGAATCGTGCTGCAGGATGCGCGTTATGAGAACGGTGCTGATCCGTCTGTTGATTTAACGGTCCGATATTGGATTATCCCTTCGTCAACCCAAAACGGTGATGTTATGGCTGAATCATCCGATGTTCCATGGTATAAGGAATATGTGTTGAGCCGTGTTTACTTGACTGGCGGCGCCAGCCTCGAACAGCTTCAATCCTATCCGCTCTTATGGAAGGCTGAAAAGCTGGAGGAGGTTCTGAAGGAGCTGGTGGAAGAGGGATATTTAATGAGAGAAGGCGACTTTTTTCATCTGACTTATTAAAGGAGGCAAGCGGCCCATGGGAAGACGGTACGATTCATCCTCCAGATCAAACCAGCAGGAGCAAAAGCAGTCCTCAGCAGAGATGTCTACTATGCCCACTTCGGGGTCTCGCTCCTCGCTCGTTCAAATGCAACAGAGAGTCGGAAATCAGGCTATGCTGCAGTTGATTCAACAAAGATTGAGCCCTGATGATACGGAGGCTGCCAGATTTGCGGAGCTGCAGCGCAGCACCCAGTATGAGCGAGATCCGAATGTATCCAGTACACGTAACTTCATGATCGATCAGTATGAACAATTGGCGCAGCAGACTCCGGAGGACTACACGGGGAATATTTACTCCCAAGTACTTCCGCCTTCCACCACTGAAGCCAATTACACCGCGGCCGCTGGTCATACAGCAAGGGACCCGATTAATAATCGGACACGATGGGCGCTTCAAAGTAATCTGCTTCAGTATGGAATCGAGCATGGGAATGAAGAGCTTACTGAAAGGGCGGAGGGCAGCACGGAATTTTCGTATCAAATCCATGTTGCCGCCTTTCAGTTCGCCAATGGTGTACAAACGATCAGCCGCTTGCCTTGGGCACTTCTAACTCATGTGAACGTTCCGGCACTTGGTGAAGCCATCGGGGAAGTGATGTATATGCCGGAAGCATTCGCAGCAGGAATTGAAGCAGGGTTCAATCAGTTGGCACTAGATCCTATGAGCAATGAGCGGGCTAACGCCGCCTTTAACTCGGCATATAATAGAGTTCTAAGCCAAAGGTTCGATTTGGGTGGGGAAATCATCAATTGGACGATTGAAACAACGAATTCACCGCACGGCGATTCCTCTCAGCCTTGCTATGGGAATGTACTTCGGGATGGATTAGATGTGTTAAGCTTTATCACTTATCCATTATATGACTAAAGAGCAAGGGGGCTGAACGCTATGGGGAGCGAATATGATCAAATGACCCGAGATCGTGAGCAGCGGATCTCGAGCAGATCGCCCGGATCACGGATGGATGGCTCTGGCCGCAGTACGGGTGTCCCGATTATGCAATTGCAGCAACGGATTGGCAATCAAGCAATGCAGCAACTGATCCAAGATCGTGTGGATTCGAGTACCACCCAAGCGGCCCAAGTACAGGCCATTCGGTTCGGACCTTATGCTCCGCAAACGTATGGTCAACTGCTTTCTATAAGCCTTGCGCTTTCACACGAATTGCGGAATCAACTGGAAGATGTGGGAGAAGATGCCCCCGTCCGGATTCAAGCCGAGGAATGGTTGCGCGGCATGGCACAGCTGCAACCATATTTGCTGCGACGGGGAGATGAGCCGTTAGACTCAGCGGCGGGGAGTCAAGCTTCGCTCTGGTATGAGGAGCTTCTGCTTATAAGGGCGAATCTCCAGACTTATATCTCTGATCAAGTTGAAAGAGATTTGGAGTCAGCCAGGGAGGAGCTTGCCCGGGCCGGAGCTCGTCTTCTACAGGAGAAGGAAGAGCTCCGTGATCAGATGCGCAGCGCTTTCTTAAGCGGTGACGAGGATGCTCTCGCCCAAGTAGTGAACTACATCGGTACAGTTACAGATATCGGGTTAGGTCTACATGAGCTTAGCCGTGAGATGGCATCCGCAATTGTTACAGCTCGTGGAGGAACCATTCCACAAGTATCACGCTACACGGAGATGCTAAGTGTCGTGAACCAAATTTTGGCTGCGGCAAACCTGATGTACAGTCTTGTGAATATACAAGGTCCGACCGAGCTTAGTACAGCGACAAACGGAATTAATACCGTTGCGGGGGTGTTCAGCTCGGGAGGAACGTTGCTTGGTCTGTCCGCGCATATGGGATTGTATGCCAATCTTTATTTGGTTCCGCTGACTCAAGCCATCCTTGCGAATGTGAACGCTATTTTGTCGCGACACCTTCATGAGCTTAACGTAGTTGCCGCACATACAGGTTTCTCTCTCGAGATGAGCAGTGAGCCTGGTGGCTGGCGCATGTATCACTTTATGCTGCAAGTGATGCGGGATGGTGTAGTGCCAAGTCCTGTCCCAGAGGAAGTAGCAGATTATTTGCTGGATTATAGCGAGATGCTCGAGAGGGGAGCAGGTTCAGCCGTCCCTACCACTGGCATGCTTTTCTGGAGAGATCTGGATTCTGCCTCCATAGGATCATGGGTATTGTCCAATCGGGAGGCTCTCTGGTCGATGTTTTATGGCAATATGCCCGTACCGAGGGAAAGGTAGGACCATAGATAATTGAAGAGAACGAATTTACTCATTAATTATCCGCTTTGCCGTGATGAACCGATTTCTCCAACGCTCATCAAACTCTGATACGACCACACCAATTCCAACCCGGTATGTATGAAGCATTTTATTGTCGCCAATATAGATGGACACGTGTCCAATTCGTTCTATTCCGGATTTGTCTTTACGCTTTGGCGTGGTGAAAAACAGCAGGTCGCCTTTCCGAATTTGGTCCATACTGACCTCTGATCCAAGTTCGCTCTGTTGACGGGAATTTCGCGGCAATTTGATCCCAATCTCTTTAAACACAAAATTAGTGAAAGAGGAGCAGTCGAACGTATCGGTTTGTCCCAGGGCAGCTCCAAAATCGTATGGAGTACCCATATACTTTAACCCGAGAATAATGCTGGAATTAGCCCTTTGTTCCCACAAAGGGACTTCAACTTGCGCGGGAATGAATTTATAGTTGGGATAATTTCCGCTAGAATCTACTTGAGATTGTGCGGCGAGGCGGAGGGGGACATAAGTGGTTCCTTTATAATTCAGGCTCGAAGGAAGATCCACTTCACCGTCAAAGTAAGGCGCAGTGGAGCTGAAGGAATTCCCGCCAACCACCCATCGGAAGGGAACCACATCCAGTTCTACTTTGGCTACTCCTGTAGCAAATGCAATGTTAAGCATAAGAGAAAGGCCGATCATGACGCATAGGGCAGTTGTTAACCATTTCTTATTCACAGGCTCGTCCTCCGTATAGTGGTACATTTAGAATTCTATAGGATTCGCATGTGAAGCGTGTATTCAGGGAGTAGAGAATATGTTGATTTTATCGGTAAAGGGAGGTCGGTCTAAATGATTTAACAATACCAGGCACCGAGGTTATCATCTTTTTGAGCATGCCAATTTGCTTCCCGAATCGTTTGTAATCATAATCGGATTTATCCAGTTTGAGAAATATGTCCGGGAGCTCTTCAGGCAAAACGTAGCTGAACGAATATCCTTTGAATTTTGTTAAAAACACTAACGGGGAATCTGCATACCGGATTTTCCACTCCTTCGCCCCGAACGGAGACACGATAATCGTTAGTAATGGGTACTCGATCGTCTTTCCTCCGTATCGGAATACAAATGAAATGAAGACCTCGCCTTTATGGAGAACGGGACGTGAAGCAACTGTATATTTATACCACCATTCCGGAAAGGTGATCGTAAAATGGTACTTCAAGTTGTAGTACCGAATAGATTTCGTCTCAAACCGTTTTATTCCCAAGGTATCACCAGACCTCTTACAGTTTTTAACTCTATATTATGCACAATAACAATAGAATGGTCCGAATGAAGTAGGAGGGGGCACGCAGCTACAGCGTACGTGCAGGTTAGCGAGAACGATCAATGTGTCCCAGATGCTGGTGAAATCCTTCGTTAGTTTACATAAACTAAGATATGTTAACTTATTTGAAGAAAATAATTATGGAGTTCTTGGATTATTGATTACTGATTTTCGGGGACAAGCCTAACACAAATATATTTAGCGCCGCGGTTAATAAAGAGCAAATCATTGTTGGTGATCAAAAGTCCGCGAATATTATTTGTGATTGCAGATATTGATATAAGTGATAAGTGAGATAAGTACGAGATAATTAATGAGTTAATGAATTATAATGAAAATGTTGATAATCGAAACGACCGACAGACATGGACAACCTATAATACTATTACATATTCACAAAACCCGTATTTTGTACATATGTCTGTAAACCAGAATAATCCCTTGTGTATTCACATGTTAGGTCCCTGTCTAATGACACAAATGCGCCTACATTAATGACACAAATGTGCCTACATTGAGAACAAACAAAAACAACAAGATAATTAAGTTGTTTTTGTTTACTGATATTATTTTACAATTGAAATAACTTTTAATCCAGCAAGATACTTTTCAGCTGCTCTTTTTTCACTATCAAAACCAGGATTAATTGACAGTCTCATTGGCAAATGAGATATTTCATTTTCTTGAATACTCTTGTATTTTTTTTCTTTGTAAGGACAGAACATTTGATTTTCCTTCTTAGCTATCGTTTCTCTATATCTACTAACATAGTAATCTAAAGTGCTTCTTAATCCATCTCCATCTCCATCTATAACAAATGAAAATAAATCACTATTGTTGAATTCATCATACTTAGTTATTGGTCGAATACTTTTTGCTGCATATTTATTTGCTATATTTATCCAATCATTAAAGTGGTTATTTGCAACACTCCAGACCAAATGCATAACGATCCAGTTCAAAGAACTAATGCTTATTTTTTCGTGTCTTTTAGTTATATATAAAATAGTCTCTTTTACTGGATCACTATAATAATGAAATGGAAGTTCTATACTCTTCATCCCCTTCTTTTTTACTAATACTCTCTCGTTATAAAAGGGGTTAATATTATAAAAAGATTCTTTCCAAAATATATAGGCATACGCATATGGACATATTTCTGGAAAGTCCTTCTCCCTGCTTATCTTATATAATCCTGAGAATCGTTTTATACAATGACTATGCTTAGATAAAATGGTTTTTAAAAGATACTTTTCAAAAGAGTTAAGTACATCACGAGCTGTTTTATAAATCTCATCAAATAGATTTAGATCTAAGACTTCCGTTCTAATGAACTTTTTGTCCGTTGTAAATGTTTTTCTATTTTCAATCGTTGAAGACGAAATCAAATGATCAATGAACATTGTCTTATTTGTTAATAGTTTTTCAATCAAAATAGAATTATGGATTCTTTTTTGTTTTAAAGGATTTAGGTTTAGGTAATTTATTATTCTTTCATCCTGTAAGTTTATTTTTCTTGACCATGATTCAACAAATTGATTGTACCCTTTTCGTTCACTTAACAAACTTTTACCACAACTGCAAATGAATCCGGTATCAAAATCATGTGGAGTAAGCGTAAAAGGCATATCTTGGCCACAACTGTAGCAGATTTTTTCTAACTCACAAAGATGAAACGGGCATTGATTCATGTACACGAATTGATGGAACAAACTGTGAAAACCTAAATTAAGACATTAATAAACCTACAAGAATAAGAAAAATACTCGTAAAAATCATTGGGTGTCCGAACTCCTTCTTCAATTGTATCTTATGCTATACTGACTGTTACGCATGGAATCGTGACTTCGTTTCACATTACTGCCCGTTCGTCAGCGAACAAAAGGGATCAGCTAACTGCACGGCAGTTAGCTGATCCCTTTTCCAGTATCGTCTCCCATTAGCGTAATGGCTTGAGACGGAATCAAACCGCCGACACAAGGATTTTCAGTCCTTTGCTCTACCGACTGAGCTACCAAGCCATATTTGGATTTGTGGTGGCTTGGGACGGAATCGAACCGCCGACATAAGGATTTTCAGTCCTTTGCTCTACCGACTGAGCTACCAAGCCATAATAATGATTTTGAAAACACAAAAAGCCCCTCATCCAGAAAGGGACGAGAAGCCGCGGTACCACCCTAATTAGAACACTCCCACAGGAGGTTCTCACTTATTGTCTAATAACGGAAATATCCGGTGCCCTCTACTTACGCAAATGGTTTCAAGGGTCTGCTCAGGAGTGAACTTCAATCAACCTTCAACTTAGAAACGCTCTCAATCTCCGGCGCTTCCTCCCTGTAAGTGGTATTGATTTACTTTTCTCCATCTTTGCATTTAAGATGTTATTCAATTTTTACAATCATATGTTAAAAAATGGATTAAGTCAACAGCGAATTCTCGTCGTCCTTGAATATGCAAGAAGAAATGATTATTCAATGCTCCCGTTACGTCAACGACGCTGCCGATTCAGCAGTCTCATCCTTGCGTCTTATGAAATTTCACCGTTTGTGCAATCAACTAAATTTTCTACGCTCTCGATCCAACTGTTCAAGTAATGTCTTCGAGCTTTCGGCTACAGTTTGGTGAGCTGTGAAATTGGGCTGTTGTTGACTGCCCATGTGTAGATAAACTCTGTACAGGCAGTTCCTTGTCCGCATAACATCCCGAAGTAATTGCAACAGACGCAATCATAACCATAAATACAAATATTTTTAAAGTGCGCAACAATTCCCGCCCCTCTTCATTTAAGATTAGCATTCAATTCAATTAATTTTTTCCTCTATTTATGAGACGAAAAGCTGTTAGAGAAGTTGCACTAATCTGCCCATTACTTTAATGAATTGCTATAGTCATCGGCAATAGTACAAGTTCTTGTCACGAATCTGCAAAGGAAACAAGTTCTTGTCATCCTATATTTTTTTGACGAGAACATATACCCATTGCCAATGGTCCAATAATCGGCCATTCAAAAAGAGGCTGCCAATTCATACCGGTAGCCTCGTCACTAGTTTCTCTTTCAATTATTTAGGACCGGAACGCCGAACCGCTACTACTTCCGGCCCGTTCTGGAGCATATCTAAATAAAAAGGGAACAGCTGAGAACTTAGAATTAATCTTTCTTCAAACAAGCCCATCCTGTCCACAACAGCACGCCCTATGAATTTTTATTAATCCAACACTTCCACATAAACCGCCCGAGACATAGCCCTGTCCGTAGTTATAGTTATCTTCGTTCCCTTTTCTACTGAATCCCAAATATTTTTATCAACAGATATCTCGTGAGAATGGATAACCAATTTATAAGACTCAGGATAAGTCTCTATTTTCATGGCCCGATACTCACCGATTGTAGTGGGAGTTTTTACTACGCGTTCCGAAGCCTTATACTTATCTTCAACTACCCCTGTTAATACCGGAACACTATATAATGTTGTGCCTCTGCCCACTGAATAAATTATTGCCAGTAATACTATCGCAGAGGCCCATCCGATAATAATCTTCATCCTCTTGTTCATCCACAATCTCCTTTGTAATTATCTCTACTACCTCGAAATCTTCACAATCTTTTACGTCCCCTCCGGCTACTTTCACTTACCAGAAACATGTATTTCAACTATTCTGCCCGTTCGTCAACGCGGCTGCCGAATCGTGCCGGCAGCCGCATCCTTGCGTATTATAGAACTAACGTGCCCGTTAGCTAGAAATTCTTGCTATCTAATAATCTCAAAAAATCAGTAATTGTAGCCATAAATTGGTCGTAACTAGGAATCCACAGTTCATGGCCAGACTCTGGAAAAATCACAACCTTTACATCTACCAGATGATTTTCGTAATTCTCAGCGTCAGCCCTCTTCAATAGTGCTTGATCGGTTCCTCCACGTAACACTAGAACTGGACATTGGATCTGTTGTAATTCATTCCACAAGCTAAGCTCATTTGACTCTTCTTGAATTTTTGTTACAACGAAATCTCTTTCTTTTCTTATTAAACGTTTTGATATTACGCTATCAGACCATGTTTTAGTTAATTTGGGATATCTCGCTGGGTAATCACAAAGGATAAGTCCTTTTATTGTTTCGGGGTTATCGATGGCATATTTTATCGCATAAGGAACCCCCATTGAATAAGCCATTAAGCAGAAATTTTTAATAACACTTTGTTTTACTACCACGTCAATATCTGATACATGATCCTCGAAGGAATAACCTCTTAGAGGGGCATCACTTTTGCCACGACCTCTTAGACTGAGTGCAATACATCGTCTATCTGACAAAACAACCATTTCATTACTGAATTGCTCGGCGAATCCAAATGCACCTGGGACATAAAAAAGAGGTGTGGTTTCTTTGTTTTTTTCATTGAGACTATCTAAGTAATGTATGTTTGTATTTTCATTGCTGGCTAAAAAGTCTTTTATAACCATCATCCCTTATCTAGTCGTGTTATCCCTTTTATATTCGCGATTTTATACAAATAACCTGTGCCCTTTATTTAAGCGAACAAAAAAGGACCTGCTCGGCAGCAGCTCCTCCACTATCGTTCCTCGTTAGTTGAAAGAGGACTTAACCTAAATACTTATTTTTATAAAAACTCAAGTACGTTATTTACACCTTTGTAAACAAGAAGTATTTGAAAGTTGCGTTCTTTAATTAATTCTTCAAGTTCTTCTTTGGAGTAATCTCCGTATATTGTTTCAAATGAAAGAGAATATAAGTATCCATTACGTGTATCTGTTAAATGCACGGGTTGTATGGGTCCTGTTGATTTCTTCAATATCGAAGAGTCAGTTAGAATTTCAAAATTAAAAGATGTTCTATCTTCATTTGATATTTCTTTTTCAGACAACAATGATACTTCATATCTAACTCCTCTAAGTGGTTTTTCTAAAGCAATGTCATTCAAGTTAACAAAAACACTTTTAATCTCACTAATTTTGAACGGTACTGTATAGTCATTATTCTTGCTGATATATAAAGGGTCGCTTACTTTTATTTCCTCATCATTACACCCTGTAAGTAATAACAGTAATACCATCACCAAAACCCATGCTTTCATCACAGATCAACACTCCCTCTTTCCCGCTTTGTATGTAATAAAGTTTTCTTCGTTACTCTAAACACAAGAAACATTTTACTTTACGGGGAGAAGATTTGATATGAACCATTAAGCATATTTTCCAAGTAAACTGCCCGTTAGCACAACGAAGCTGCCAATCCATCCGGCAGCCTCGTCCCAACTGTTTATTAAGCTATCGTTCTCCGTTAAATAAGTATCGTTCAGTTTGAGCTTAGAGCAAATTAGAAACAAAGTTATGTACAATGTGGTGGTGACCAAAACAGACAAGTTGGTATGCAGTTTCTTTATAGGTTTGCTCTAACCCTTCTGATGTTGGCTGTTTATCAATTGGTAAAAACCATTGTTCGATGTCTAAGTGATAATGTGTAAGTATAAGCTGCATATCATGATTCGAAAAGGATAGTTGCTTAGGCCATTTAGACATAACCTCTATATATTTAGGTTCTATCCGATCAGCCAACTTTTCGAAGCAGACTCCTTAAGAATAGTTTCATTATTCAATCGACCGAGTAGACTTTTTCCGCACCACTCTTAATGTTTTATTCATTTTTTTATTACTTTTGACGAATATCTTTATTAAAATCAATTTTAAGTACCTCCAGCTTACTTGTTTCTTCATTTTTTTCATTAACTGTTATTAATTTGAACAGTACCCCAGTTTCTGCATCAACCCATATTTTAAATAGATTGCCATTAAACTTTTGGGATAAGAGTGCATCTAATTTCCCCTCAATTATAGTAGAATCTCTGTTCAAGTAACTTTCATTTGAGATAATTTGATAGTTTTTTGTTTCATCATTTAGCCAGGCTGCGATTTGTTGTGGATAGGTAATGATTGTTGCATCTTGAGCATGTGAATTTGAAATTGAGTCTTTCTTAATCTCTCCACTTTTGTTGTCAATAATTTTAACATGACTATATGGATTCTCTCCAACTTCTACAATGAATTCGGATATGACATCCCTTGTTGGTGTTTTATGCAGATAAGAACCCTGGACGGTGTGATAATGATCGGTTGCATTCAACATTTTTTCTTTAATGGTTAGAGATGTTGGGTAAGAATGGTTTGTTTGTTTTTCTGGTAAAGTAATCTTGTTCGATTGATCAATTTTAATTGTATTAGCAAGACTTTTTGTTGCCACAAAAACAGTAATTATACAACCAATAATAACAGTAAAAATGATTCCTGTTCTTTTTATTTTAAACATGGTTTTAACATTCCCCTCAAACATTTCGTTATCTAATTTAGACGTTATCAATGGGAAAAAGTTCCATGTTAATAATACTTTCTTTTTTAATTATATTCCTATGCCGTATAATGAAATATCCTCTTACGTTTGTTCAAATAAAAATAGATGTAAAGCGCGCACAATTCCCCTCCTTCTTTTAGGATTAATTTCAAATTGTTTCAATTCTTCCTCTAAGTACCTTTCACTTATATCTGAGCATAGCTTAACAAAGCGAGATTACTCACTCCATCTGCGGCAACTTCGCTTTGCTTTGATTATTGGTTTGTTATTTTAGTTTTGTTACGACTTATTTTCCAATCAAAATCCAACCCCACTTTATCTTTTTTATCAAAAGCACCAAGATTGATGGGACAATAAATATGATCGCTATACGAACCAAAACAACCAAGTTATAAAAGATTGTCGCCTCGGAAAAGTGCGTTGACAATAACTCAGCAAAAGATAATACAGCTGGATGAATTAGATATATCCCAAATGCACAAATGCCATACGTCTTCATGAGATTAGCCACGCTATCAAAGTTCTTAGCTAATAAGAACCTCCCCAAGATAATAAGGCTCAATGCTGTAATTATCGAGTAGCTTTGAACAATAATTTCTTTCAATATACCTCCTGATAATCCGAGTGTTGAGTTAAGAACATGACCAGCCATCAAAAGAATCATTAAAGTCAAGAATAATGGTTTTCGCTTATGTATCCTTTGAACCGATGACGAGTAATTTGCCCCAATATAGGCTCCAATTGAAAATGCAACCAGATATGTTGTAAATAAAATTGATTTGTCAGAGATCCACTGGAAGTGATTATTGGCAAGAGCAGTTATTATCTGAATAACGAATGACAGAATTAACAACAACACCATACCATTATCAGTGAATTTACGTCCTAATTGAATCATAAGAGGAAAAATCAAATAGTACTGAACAATGAGTACCATAAAATATAGGTGATATCCAGCTGAACCAGTAGCAAGCTTATAAAGAAACTGATAAGTAGATAGTTCCAATAAAGAACCCCCATAGAGCAAAAGATTAAAAACATAATAAAAAGCTGTCCAAATCATATATGGAACCGCCACATATTGAAACCTCTTCCGAAAAAAACTTACACTTTCTTTAAAATTTAAAGTTTCAAAATATCTATAAGATAAAACCAGCCCACTTAATAAAACAAATGTGGGTACTGAAAAATGCCCAATTCTGTTTAAAATCAAATAAATAATATAAAAGCTGCTGTCCTCAGAAATTTCGGATAACGCCTTTGAAGTACCATGGATCATCAGCACACCGATAATTGCGAACCCTCTTGCAATTTCAATTTCATTTAGTTTGTTCTTCATGTTTAACCTTTCGATTGTGCAATCGCACTAAGTTGCCGAAAAATGAAACTTGATCTGTCATTTTCGAAAAACCAATTTTTGTATATATTGTTAGACGCTTCAACAAACAAAAAGTTGCTCCAAAGTAAAGTTTAGATAGCGATTAGCTCATGTAAATATGGACTGCAATGTCCCTGACTTTCGTTAAGCTTAGAAAGGAACTGGAAGACTTAGGTGCTCCCTCTAAGCCTGTAAGTGTGATGCCGCCATTGTTCGGCATAGCGTATTTCATAGGAACAATTTTTACTTTACTCCGCTCACCCCATCGTTTGGTGGTCCATGCGTTTCCGTATGTTCTAACTTTAGACCTGTACATTGGGGTAGTACCAGCGTAGCTGACACCACCCGCAAACATATAGGCTAAATTGGTAATTTATTATTAGCCTCGATATACGCTAAAGGTAATTGACTTTTTATACGATTTTAATGTAAAAAAAGAAATTTACATATATACGACATATATGTAGGCTTCCATCGAACTAGTTGCTAACAAGTGAGATAATTTGCTTATCAAGAGTAACTAGATAACTAGCTTTTCCAAGGTATTTTTTGTTATTTTTCCAGATATCTGGAGAAAATAAAGTATTAGACTGGATGTATTGAATCCGCGCGGTTTTTCGAATTGCAAAACCGTCAGGCTCCAATAAATAAGTATTAGACTGACCCAAGAATCAAGAAACAGCAGCAGCCATGGACGAGAAAATAAAGTCCTAGACTGCTGCTGTTTTATTGAACTAACGTTCTCCGTTAGTGTAACTCCGTACAATGGCTAACTACGAAATAGTGCCGGCTGTGAGACCCATTGATCCAGATCGACGGACCCCTGCACTCCTAACAGCCTGTAAAAATAACGGTAAACCATGCGATAGTTCGATATATCAGGCGGATCCAGGATCGTCGAATAGCCGTTGAGGAATGAAGTGGCCGAAATCTCATCCAACACATACTCCAGTCCAACAAAATCAAACTCCCGAGGACCAACCACATAGGCTTCAACATCGACTACGGCCGACAGAATACCATCTTGAGTTAGGAATTGTGACGGATCCATATCAATAAAAATCGGACAGAAGTGATCCGGCACCGGCAGAGTGCCTAGTTCAAGGATTATAGCATCCAGCTGTGCACTGATTTTGCTATCATTCACATAATCGCGTTCGACGAGCTGCCGTATGGTTTGGGACAGACGTGTATGGAAGGATTCTTGTCGCTCGCTTTTATTGCGAACAAGGTTTCCAAAGTAGTCGCAACGGTGCAAATGCACGCGGGCCAACCATACACCTAACTGATGCAGAAGGGCTTCCGATTGTCCGATGAACGACTTGAAAACCTTGCCGTTCATTTTTTCGACGACGAGATATTCCCTGCCCTCGATAACCGCATGAGCATGCACTAGAGGAACCGAAATGTCCGCGATTGAACCGAGCATGGTGACGTTTGCTTCGAAGTGTCGCATTCGTCTGGGATCGATACCGAACAGATCATAACACCCCCACCAAAACTCACGACTGGGCGCTTCGGCCCATCTAGACGAACGAACTACATGCTCATTTGAAGCGGTCTTGACCAGCCAAACATCGCTTGCATGCCCAGAATAACCAGGATCGAGATACGTGATCTGTTCGATCGGGTCATTAAAAAGTAGTTGAAGCTTTGAATCGATATCAATGATTGAACACCCCCTGCCTAAGCATAAGGGTAACACACTCCATATTGAATGAGTGGGAAATAATTCATATAACTGAATTAAACTGCCCGTTACTTCAACGGACAACGGCAGCCGACCAGTGGCCGGCTGCCGTCTTCTTGAATGAACTATCGTACCCGTTAGCCATCCATGCATCGGAGGTGCTGCGCCACAGATCATGAAAGTAACTCAGTTCTTTCATAGTAGTTGAATGAGAATCGTCTAATTTCTGGGTTCTTTATTAATTTCATAATACCCATTGAAAATTCAAGCAATTTAATTGTATCTATTGGGTACGCAACCCAAGGTACATTATGCGGATCAAATCCGATTTTTCTTAACTCATTGATCAATATCGCTTCGATTTCTTCCGTAATAGTAACAATCTTCAGCGGTTGCTGGATTCCTTCTGAGATTAAATGTCCTAGTTCCTGCCCCAAACGTGGTAACTTAAGAAACTGTATATATAACCATTTATCATAAGGGGCGTATACTCGGTTCAAAAGAAAAGCAACTTTCATCACCTGCTCTGCGAATCTTCCCCAAAGCAACCCAGCAGTAATAAAATCACCTCTTATTGCAGACCGCTTCACATACTGTATATCCCAACGCCAAAGTTCATGGATATGATGTGACAGTCGCTTCTTCCAGACATCCTCGGAATAGTATTGTTTAAAAGCATTAAATCTTCGAGTAGCTTCGCCAGGCGCATCATAAAAGATGCGGCAATGCGTTATTTCAAACAACCTCTCCTCAGCGATGTGAAGCCAATCGAACTCGTTTGATGGTGCATCTGCGACTCCAACTTTTGCTTTGATAAAATCGTCGATATTTAAAATCATACAAGAATATTTTGCGTCCTCTTCTTTAGCCCACCCGTACCCCATAAATTGTTTTGGGAGCCGATCTAGGACAGCTCTCAATTCTGTGTCAAATCGTTCTTTCATATCTTTCTGCAGCCAAACTACAAATCCAGGTCCCCACCCGTGATCGCGGGAAATATCATCGTCATTTTCATGGCATTCGGAGCCTCCGCCTAATCCTGCTGCCAAGTAGGGCATGATCTCAGGTAATTCTTGTTTAATTCTTGGGAGCCCAACCTCAAAGAAGAACTTATTACATAACTGAAGACCTTTCAATTTCACCACTCCCGCATTTGATACAAATTTCCTTTTGTTCTCAGGATATGCCGCTCGCGGCTACCTCACTGTGTGCCATGTCATCGCATCAACATTTTCGCATTAAATATTATTCGGTAAGCTCTTCCATCTTCCTTTTTTATGTAACTATGCTGCCCATTACTTCAATAAATCAAAGGAGCAGCTGCTTTGCGCGCAAACTGCTCCTTTTTCGTTCAACTATCGTACTGAGGGAGTTTAGTAACGAATCATGGTTTTAAACCAGTCTGTAGTACGTGGAAAAATTGCTCTAAAATCTCATTGAAGTCGGGTTCATTTGGCAATCTCTCAATGTATTTCCACAAAATCATTTGTTCTGTAGCAATATTTACGACCTCAAATTCCATCTGCCTGGACTTCCAAACTGTAACTTGCCCTAAACAACTTTCAGATTCATAAATAACGCCTGTAGAAGGGTCTGGAATACTGCTCTCATCAGGATTTTTATGCTTTACATATTCCATCTTTATATATAACTCTTCAAGTTCATTCTTTTTGTTTTCTACCCATTTTTGAAACTTGGTCCGCATTTTTCGATCACCGTCATATCAATACACTATCCTGCCAGATTACTTCAACGGACAACGGCAGCCGATCGTGTGCCGACTGCTGTCATGTAGTGATTGAACTATTGTTCCTCGTTAGTTCAGCCCATACACATAGATGAAGTAACTCAAATTATAATAATTGTCCTACCAACTCATCAAATTTTACGCGCCATTCTTTATGGGTTGTCCATTTGACATCCTGATTGTCACCCTTTCGTCTAGGGACAATGTGGAAATGAACATGAAAAATATCTTGTTGGGCTTCCGCTCCTGAGCTATTAATAATTTGAACATTTTCAATTCCAAGTTTTGTGTAGTATAAAGAGACTAATCTTTTGACAACTGAAATTACATTTTTCAATTCTTCCTCAGGGATATCGAAAATATCTCTATAATGCTTCTTTGGTATCACTAATGTGTGATACTCACTTACAGGATTAATATCTAGAAACGCATACACACTTTCATTCTCATAGACCTTCCAGGATTTAGCCTCACCCTTGACTATCTTGCAAAAAATGCAATCATAATGCACTTCAGATTCCATCATCAAGACGCTCCCTCTCTCCTTAAAATATCAAAAAAACCTTTCATCGCCTTTGCTTATGGTAATTTAATCCATATCAGATAGAGTAAACACCGTCAATAACTTTACAATGCTGCCCGTTCCTGACTACAGCTTCGTCTTAGTTTAGCGTTTAACTATCGTTTCCCGTTAGCTCAACGAAATAACCCATAATCCTACCAGTAGCCTCTTTTTCAAAGGGCCATTTTCATAATAATCATCAACAATTTATATTAATTCGGTTATTGAATTTGCAATACCGAATAGCAGATCACGGCTGCAGCTATCTGCTAAAAGTTCATACTGTAACGCTTTTTTTGTACCTGTTTCTTCCTCCGCCCAGATCAAATGCTGCCGTCCGCTATTGGTTAAGTAAACAGCCTCATTTCCTCGTATCTGTAGATACTCAATTTTCTCCATTTCCATATCAGGCACGTGAATACGGCTCTTTGTCGTATTAAAAATACGGAATTCAAAGGACTTCCCATCCTTTCTATAGATAAGGTTCATGCCAACAAGAACATTGTTCGGTTGTAAGTCTCGAACAATAACTAGCTTTCCGGTTACTTTGCTTTCCGAAACCATGTCATCGATTTCTTCTTCCGACAAATTATCGAATCCGTAATAAATGCTTATATCTAATAACTCAGCGTTAATTGGAAGGCACAACCGTAAAGGAGAAATCAGATTCAGAAGTGCTTTAATTCCATTTTCCCACTTCACAGCCTTATAATTTGTTTGCTGGCTCACAGTTCCTTTTCCTTGATCAGCAACATATATCGCTTTTCCCATACCGGGCTTTAAGTTTTGAATGATAGTATCCATTACATCATCTTCCTGATAGGAGTCGATTCGAATGGATGCTAACATGTCTCCATTCTCATTTTGGAATTCTATCTGTTCCATTACTTTTCTCTTTAAATTCTCAGGTGGGTAGACCGAATTAACTTTTGATCTAATGCTCAAAATCCAAGGCTCATTATTTTCATCAATATTCCGCATGTTCTTCCCTCCGTATTTTGTGTCTCATACGTACTAATGCTTGATTTAGCCTGGACTTTACTGTACCAAGCGGAATACCTACTATGTCTGCAATCTCTTGTTGAGACAAATCATTTATATATCTAAGAACAAGCACTTGCTTCAATTTGTCGGGAAGTTTATCTAATTCAACTATTATGAGATCAGCCTGATCTTCAATGATATGTTCATAAGAGGCGTCATCGAAAGGTTTTAACTTTCCAGGGAATGTTTCCCTTTCTTTTTGTTCCTTTCGGTATTCTCTCCATCGTTTCCGCTTAAAAGTCTGTAGTTGTCGGATTGTGATTCCATACAGCCAACCATGCAATGATCGGCTTCGATCATATTTATCTAGGCTTTTATATAGTTCCAAATATACATTTTGTGCGATATCCTCTGCATCGCGTTCTGAACCAGAGAGGAGATACAAGGTACGATAAACATCGTCTATCGTAGCATTGTATAATTGTTCGAAAGCTTCTTTTTGTCCAGCAAGTACTAATTCAACGAGTTCAGATAAATGTTTTGATGTCACAAAGGTAACCCCCCTTTTTCCAATATATATATATTATTGGACTTTTTCTCGAGGATCGTTCGATTTCTCGACTTAATTTCTGCTTCTTTAAAATTATCAGTAGTTACAATGGCGTCAACTTCATTATCCAGAACGAAGCGCATATCCCCACGTTAAACTACCCGTAAGCGCAGCAGGCCACCGATCGGAGTCGGTGGCCTGCTGCGACTGAACTATCGTATCCGTTAACTTAACTAGCAAACGGCAGCCGACCATTGCCGACTGCCTGTGAGTATCTACTGAACTAACACAAATATT